>ENA-OQDW01000265-OQDW01000265.1-human-gut-metagenome-genome-assembly--contig:-NODE-265-length-22646-cov-2.321462_pt1 | contig 22646 bp, 20 predicted proteins | sample MGYA00242784_ERZ504613 | MGnify/ENA primary metagenome ERZ504613 (study PRJEB26092, sample SAMD00036330) | human gut metagenome | host: Homo sapiens | study: EMG produced TPA metagenomics assembly of...
GGCAGGTCGTGCCGCGGACAATACTGTCATCTACCAGAATGACACGCTTGCCTGCCACAACGCTTTTTACCACATTCAGCTTGATCCGCACGGAATCCGTCCGCATCTTCTGATTGGGCTGGATAAAGGTTCTGCCGACATAGCGGTTCTTGATAAAGCCGACTTCATATGGGATTCCAGAAGCCTGTGACAGTCCCAGTGCGGCATCCAGTCCGCTGTCCGGTACACCGATAACTACATCCGCTTCTACCGGATGCTCTTTCCAGAGCAGCTTTCCGGCACGAATGCGGGCATCGTGTACGGTACAGCCATTGATGACAGAATCCGGACGAGCAAAGTACACATACTCAAACACGCACAAAGAGGGCTTCTGTCCGCAGTGTGTCCGGACAGAGCGAACGCCGTCGCTGTCTGCAATAACAATTTCGCCGGGATCCAGTTCCCGTTCGAACTCAGCCTCTACGCTGTCCAGTGCACAGGTTTCCGAAGCAAATACGATACTGCCGTCTTTCCGCCGTCCCATACAGAGAGGACGGAAGCCGTTGGGATCTCTGGCAGCGATCAGCTTCTGCGGGGACATAACGACCAGGGAATAAGCACCTTTCAGGTCATACATGGCGTATTCCACAGCTTCTTCAATAGAAGAACGCTCCAGTCTTTGTTCCGTCACCGCATAGGAGATCACTTCGGTATCGTTGGTGGTATGAAAAATCGCACCACGCAGTTCATACTTTCTCCGCAACTCATGTGCATTGACCAGATTGCCGTTATGGGCAATCGACATGGGACCTTTTACATGGCGGACCACAATGGGCTGTGCATTGGAACGGCTCGGCTTTCCGGTTGTGGAATACCGCACATGTCCGATCGAAATGTTCCCTTGTCCGAGTTTTTCGATCTGACTGCGGTTAAATACCTCCGGCACCAATCCCAGATCCTTATGATGCGAAAAAACGCCACGATCGTTTACCACGATCCCGCAGCTTTCCTGCCCTCTGTGCTGAAGTGCATACAGTGCAACATATGTCATCGCTGCAACGTCTGTGGTGTGCGGTGAATAGATACCAAACACACCGCATTCCTCATGCAGTCCTGTCTTCAATACAATCATTCCCTTCCGTTCCAGCAATACGAACAGAGCTGACAGTCGGGTTTTCCTACGGCACGAATCGTGCCTTCCAGCGATTGAAATTCCAATGACGTCAGTTGCAGACGCCGACAGATTTCGTCCCGAAGCAGCTTTCCACGCTCTGTGTTAGAGTTGCTGTACTCGTCAATATGCTGCAAACCGGCAACGCCCTCATTTTCATCAATGATCTGGCGTGCGATCAGTTCCATCTCCGAAGTGCTTCTGGAGAAGTTCAGATATTTACAGCCGTACATAATCGGCGGACAGGCAGACCGCATGTGGACTTCCTTCGCACCGTTTTCATAGAGAAACTCAACCGTTTCCCGCATCTGTGTGCCCCTAACAATGCTGTCATCTACGAAAAGAAGTTTCTTGCCCCGAATGAGTTCCGGAACAGGAATCAGCTTCATTTTTGCAACCCGATTCCGCATGGACTGATTGGCTGGCATGAAGCTTCTCGGCCATGTGGGTGTATACTTGATAAACGGTCTTGCAAATGGAATACCGCTTCGGTTGGCGTAACCAATGGCGTGAGGAACACCGGAATCCGGAATGCCGCAGACATAATCCACGTCCGGAAGCTTTCCGTTTTTCATATCGTTCTCCGCCATGATCTCACCGTTTTTGGTACGCATCACTTCTACATTCACGCCCTCGTAGCAGGCGGTGGGATACCCGTAATACGTCCAGAGGAAGGTACAGATCTTCATCTCCTCCGTTCCCTCATAGAGAACTTCGTAGCCGTCCTTGGTCAGACAGGTGATCTCCCCTGCCTTCAGTTCGTGGCAGGTTTCATACCCCAGTTTCTGGTATGCAAAGGATTCGAACGAGAAGCAGTAGCCGTCTGAACGCTTTCCGATCAGAATCGGCAGCTTTCCTGCCCGATCTCTTGCACAGATAATGGAGTCCTCTGTCATGATGACCAAAGACATGGTACCTTCAATTTTACTTTGAGCATAGCGGATCCCCTCCACGAAGGTCGCTTCTGTGCGATCAACGCACCGATCAGACCGCCGGAGTTGATGTTACCGCTGCTCATGGTTTCAAAGTTTGCACAGCCGCTTTCCAGAAGTTCTTCGGAAAGTGCCTTTGCATTCTGAATAATGCCGATCGAGCAAACTGCATAAAGCCCCAGTTTGGAACGCACCATGATCGGCTGAGGATCTGTATCACTGATACAGCCGATGCAGATATTGCCCCGCATTTTTTCCACGTCCTTTTCGAACTTTGTCCGGAAAGGCGAGTTTTCAATGCTGTGAATATTCCGCTGGAATCCCAGTTCCGCAGAATAGGATGTCATACCGCCGCGTCGTGTCCCCAGATGTGAATGATAGTCCGTCCCATAAAATACGTCGAGAACGCAGTCGTTTGCTGAAACTGCACCAAAAAAGCCACCCATGGATTATTCTCCAAAGATCCGCTTCATAACTTCCTGATAAGCTTCTTCTGTACCGCCCATATCTCTGCGGAAACGGTCCTTATCCAGCTTCTCGTTGGTCTTTACGTCCCACAGACGGCAGGTATCCGGAGAGATCTCATCTGCCAGAATGATTGTACCGTCAGACAGACGGCCGAATTCGATCTTGAAGTCGATCAGACGAATGCCGATAGACAGGAAGAACTTCTTCAGAACTTCGTTGACCTTGCGGGTGTAATTCTTGATCGTGTCGATTTCTTCCTGTGTTGCCAGACCCAATGCCAGTGCATAGTCATCATTGATAAACGGGTCGTTCAGTTCGTCGCACTTGTAGCTGAATTCCAGAATCGGGCACAGCAGATCTTTGCCTTCTTCTACGCCCATACGCTTGGAGAAGCTGCCGGCTGCAACGTTGCGGACAATAACTTCCAGCGGTACGATAGAAACCTTCTTTACAGCAGTTTCGCGGTCGCTCAGTTCCTCTACCAGATGAGTCGGAACGCCTTCCTTTTCCAGCTGCTTCATGATGTAGTTGGACATACGGTTGTTGATAACGCCCTTGCCAACGATCGTGCCCTTCTTTTCGCCGTTGAATGCAGTTGCATCGTCCTTATAGTCTACGATCACAACTTCCGGATTCTCGGTTGCGAATACTTTCTTTGCCTTGCCCTCATAGAGCTGTTCTGTTTTTTTCCAATCAGCCATTTTCTGTTCCTCCAAAAAATTAAATTTATATCATTATGAAATCAGCAGTTACTGTATTCTGCTGAAATTTTTGCGTCTTTTGCCTTTACGCCCTGTTCCATGTCTGCTTTCATCTGTTCCAGCTTTGCGTCGATTTCCGGATCAGACAGTGCCAGTATCTGTGCTGCCAGAATTGCGGCATTGGCTGCCCCGTCGATTGCGACAGTTGCCACCGGAATGCCCTTCGGCATCTGTACGGTTGCCAGCAATGCGTCCAGCCCGTCCAGTGTAGAAGACTTGACCGGAATGCCGATCACCGGCAGCGTGGTATGTGCTGCCAGAACGCCGCCCAGATGTGCAGCCTTTCCTGCGGCGGACAAAATCACGCCGAAGCCGTTTTTCTTCGCGTTTCCGGCAAATTCCGCAGCCAGTGCCGGTGTCCGGTGTGCGGACATGACATGCACTTCATACGGGATCCCGAACTTGTCCAGTTCGTCCAGTGCACCCTTTACTACCGGCAGATCGCTGTCACTGCCCATGATCACTGCTACTTTTTTGACATATGTATTCCTCCTGAATCAGAGTTACACACCGCTTGTTGCAAGCCGGTGTGCTGTTGCGGCAAGGCAGTATGCCCCGCCGGTTTATGAAAGCAGAATGCGAATCAAGAAAGCTTCGCCTCTGTTATCACCCATGTTTCTTTTCCGTTCTTTTCCATCTTGAACGTCAGTGTCTTATTTTCCGACGTATTTTCCGCATTGCGGAGCGTCAGCCCGATCTGCCATGTCAGAATCAGTTTTCCCGCCTCGTTTTGTTCTGCCTGCAAATACACGTCAGAATCCATACGGGTCACCTTAGTATCCGCCGGAGCGATATTGCCCAGAACAGCATTCTCATGATCCTGTCCGGTAAGGTCCTGCAGTTTGGAAAAATCCTGCATTTTCACCATATCCAGAAACGCCGCTGTCTGATCGGCACTGCTGCTCCATTCTTCCGGCAGCAGCAGCCCGGCATGTACTTTTTCAGCATGGACAGAAAACGAAATCTTTTCCGTTTTCCGTGCAAGGTCACACTGTACCAGCTGGAGGATCTCTTTTTCCAGAGAGAACTGAAACGAATCTTCCCCACTGGTGACTGTCAGCAATGGTTTTTCCCATGTGCTGCTGTCCCAGACCATAGCATCTGCTGCACGGAAATCGTGGTCATACAACACCACCTGCTGGTTTTCCGCCAGCACCGCCAGATAATAGGAATCTGTCAACGCCTCCACATGGTCATAGACGAAAGGAGCGACCACGTTGCCGTCCAGATCCAGCACGCCAACACAATTGCTGTCAGCATTTTCCCGTACGGCAGAAAGGTAATCCGAACCGATAAAATGCAGTTCTTTCCATTCCGGTTCCAAAATCAAATTGCCTGCCGCATCGGACACGCCGTAGAGATGATCGTTCCCCTCTACAATGACATTGCCGTTGGAATTCGTTCCCGTGTCAAAAGTACTGTTCTGAGAGCCGGCAGACTTTTTGGAGATGTTTACCGAAAAGCTGACAGTTGCCACGATCAGAAGCACCAGAACCAATACGAGAATGCCTACCGCCAGACGGGTATGTTTGTTCATTTACTGTTCTCTGCCGCGGTATCCATATCCTTGCGGGCATCTTTTTCAGTTTCCTGTACCAGATAGATCGGGCGTTTTTTGGTTTCCAGATAGGTTTTTGCCAGATACTGACCAGCAATGCCCACACAGAACAGCTGCAAGCCGCCCATGAAGAAAATTGCACAGATCAAAGTGGCAAAGCCCTGTACCGGATCACCGAATGCCAGCTTTTTGATGATGATGACAATAATCATGATAAATGCAATCAGACAGCTTGCCACGCCGAGGATCGAAGAAATTGTCAGCGGTGCCGTGGAAAACGCAAAGAAGCCGTCCAGTGCATAGCGGAACAGTTTCCAGAAAGACCACGTGCTGGTACCTGCTGCACGTTCCACATTCTCGTATTCAATATATTTGGTGCGGAATCCCACCCAGCTGAAAATGCCTTTGGAAAACCGGTTATACTCTTTCATAGCCAGAATGGAATCTACCATCTGCCGTGTCATAAAGCGAAAATCCTGTGCACCGTCCACAATTTCCGTCTGCGAAATCCGCTTCATGATCTTGTAGAACTTGCGGGAGAACCACGAAAGCAATTTCGGCTCTCCTTTTCGGCTGACGCGGCGAGTCGTGGCACAGTCATATTCGCCACTTAAAACAATGTTATACATTTTCGGCAGGAATGCCGGCGGGTGCTGCAAGTCCGCGTCCATGATGACCACATAATCTCCGGTGGCATTTTCCAAGCCGGCATACATACCGGATTCTTTTCCGAAATTACGGGAAAACGAAATGTAACGAACGCGTTCGTCCTGCTTTGCCAGTTCCCGCAGCTTTGCCAGTGTTCCGTCACGGGAGCCGTCATTGATAAACAACAGTTCAAATTCGGTATCTGCATGTTCTTCCTGAATCTGCTGCATCACTTTCTGAATTTCTATGTAAAAAAGTGGCAATACTTCCTGTTCATTATAACATGGTACCACAATTGAAATTTTTTTCATAGCGATCCTTTCCGTTCCACAGCCGTCCATATAAATATCGGCTGTTATATTCGGCGTCCCCCCAGGACAACACCGCACAGGCTATGGCAGTATTTTCCTAAAATCTTTTCTCCTTTGGCACGCCTTTATTTATTATACCACCTTTTCTGACATTTTACAATACCCTAATCCGGATATTTTTTCGATTTTCAAAAAAATATGAGAACAAATCAGGATTTTCCATTTTCACGGTGTTTCAGAAGATCAATTTCAGCTCCGGTGGGACAGGAATTCTGTCAGCCGCCGCTTATAATTCGGGGAACGGTGGGACATTTGTTCCAGCAAGTCCAGCAGTTCCTTCTTTGTCACCAGCCGCAGATCCTGCACTTCTGATTCCTGCATGGTGCAGTCTTGCAGGGAAAAAGGAATCCGTATGTAATACACATCATGGTAACAGCTGCGGCGTTTGTCCCGAAACAGGAACTGCATCTTCTCTCTGGGAAGTGTCAGTCCGACCTCCTCTTTCGCCTCCCGCAAAGCACCGTCCAGACTGACTTCACCGCAGTCCACTGCACCGGCAGTAATATCCACTGTCCGGGACGTGTTGCCTTTGTGTCTGAACGCTGCTGAATCAGGAACAGACCGTCCGTGTTTTCCAGAATCACATGGGCACACAGGAAATATTCCCCTTTAGACAAAAAGGTGCCGCGTTCTGCTGTTTTTCCGGTTCGGTTGCCGTGCTCATCATAAATATCCAGCCATTCCATGCTTTACCACATTCCTTTCATCATGCTGCTTTACATTTGATTGCAATTCTATTGTAACATGAAATCTTTTCCGGCTTCAAGAAGCATTTCTGAATATTCTTTGAAAAAAGCCGCTTTACTGCGATAAAACGCTTCATCTGCCTTTTTTACATCAGCTTCCGTACAAGCATTGCACTGCCTTTTCTGAAAATTGCATGAAAATTTGGAAAATCTGCTTTTCATTCCTGCAAGAGTGTGGTATAATAATATGAAATACACTTTTGACAACCCTGTTTCCTTACAAAAGGAGGTTTTCCCTATGTCCAATTTCAGAGAACGGCTGATGCAATTCATGCGTGGCAGATACGGCGGGAACGATACCCTGAACAAATTCCTTTTCGGGGTATTTCTGTTTTTCCTGCTGGTCGCCATTTTTTCCAGCAAAAGCAGTGCGGCAAACAGCATCTTTAATCTGCTTGCCATTGCAGTGCTGGTGTATTCCTATTTCCGCATCTTTTCCAAGAATATTGCACGCCGGCAGGCAGAAAACGCAAAGTTTCTGGAACTGACTGCCCCGATCCGCGGCTTCTTCGGCAAGAAAAGCGGCGACAAAACACACCGGATCTTCCAGTGCCCCCAGTGCGGACAGAAAGTCCGTGTTCCCAAGGGCAAGGGAAAGATCGAGATCACCTGTCCGAACTGCCGCAATCACTTTATCAAACGGAGTTAAGCAATGTACGGATACATTCGGGCATACAAGCCGGAACTGCGGTTTCGGGAATATGACATTTACCACGGCTGTTACTGCGGACTTTGTGAGGCATTGCATCGGCGGCACGGTACGGCAGCACGCTGGACGCTAAGCTATGACATGACTTTTCTGATCCTGCTGCTGACCGGTCTGTATGAACCGGAAGAAACTAAGGCGGAACAACGCTGTATTGCACACCCGTTTCACAAGAATCTGCACATACAAAGTGCCGTGACAGACTATGCCGCAGATATGAGCATTCTGCTGTTTCGTGACAAGTGCATGGACGACTGGAACGACGAGCGAAAGATCTCCCGTCGTGCCGCCGCTGGCATGTTCTCCAGAAGCTACCGGAAAATCCAACAGCAGTATCCGGAAAAGTGCAGCGTTGTCCGCACACAACTGGAAAAGCTGCACGAAATGGAGCAGAATCACGAATCCAATCCGGAAATTCCGGCAGGCTGCTTTGGTACCATGCTGGGCGAATTATTTGTCTGGAAAGATGACATCTGGGCAGACACGCTCCGGCAGGTGGGATTTTATCTGGGAAAGTTCATCTATCTGCTGGACGCTTATGACGATCTTGAACACGACCGAAAAAAACAGTGCTACAACCCTTTTCACCAGACAGACACCACCGAGCCGCAGTTTTCGCAGAACTGCGAGGCTCTGCTGCAAATGATGATGTCTTCCTGTGCGGCGGCATTTGAACGGCTGCCCATTCTGCACTACGAAGAGATCCTGCGAAATATTTTATATGCCGGTGTCTGGACAAAGTTTTATCAGAAAAAGAAAGAACAGGAGAAATAAAACATGGATCCATATGAAGTACTGGGGATTCCCCGCACCGCAACCGATCAGGAAGTGAAAAAGGCTTATCGTGCCCTTAGCCGGAAATATCACCCCGATGCCAACGTGGACAAACCCAATGCAAAAATGTATGAAGAAAAGTTCAAGCAGATCCAGCAGGCATACCAGACGATCATGGACGAACGCCAGCACAAGAACTCCGGCGGATATGGCGACTTCTACAACCGGAACACCTCTGCGGGAGCCGGCGACGAGAACAGCGTTCACTTGCAGGCTGCCGTAAACTTCATTCGCAACGGCAGATTTACCGAAGCTGTTCGCGTACTGGAAAGCATCAGCAGCCGAAATGCCCAGTGGTACTATGTTTCTGCTGTAGCACATTCTGGTGCCGGCAACAACGCTATGGCTCTCCAGTATGCCAGAACCGCTGCACAAATGGAACCCAACAATTATGAATATCAGAAACTGGTACAGCAGCTGGAATCCCCTGGTTTCTCCTACCAGCAAATGCAGCAGCCTTATATGGGCGGCGGCTTCGATGACAGCGGCTGTGTTCGCTGCTGTGCGGCAAATATTTTGCTGAACCTGATTTTGGATTGCTGCTGCAATTGTACCTGACACAAAGAAAATGGTCTTATATTTTGGAAGTATTGCACAATATTTTTCAAAAAACTGTACCATGTGAGAAAAATCATGGCTTCTCTCGGAATTTTCACGGAAAAGTGTTTACTTTTCCCGCGGAATATGGTATGATGACAATTGAGGTCATACCAATTTCAGAAGCGGCTCCCCCACAGCCGCTTTGAAGAATGAGGAGATTCTATGATGTTTTTCAATCATAAAAATACAGAGCCGGAGCAATCGCGAAGTTCTAATCCATTTTTTTACTATGGCGGAAATTATCCCGGAGAAACATCAGAACCCTTTTATCATTCCGGAATCAAGAACTACAACCTGCGTGTTTCTGTTGCAACACACATCGGAAAAGTGCGGGGCAATCATGAGGACAACTTCTATCTGGAAGGGTTGTATATGAACGACATATTCCGGAACGATTTTTCTGCTTCCTATACCATTCATTACGCAGACGGCATGAGTTTTGCGGTGTTCGATGGTATGGGCGGAGCAGCGTATGGCGAAGTGGCATCGGAAATTGCGGTGCAGACACTCCGAAAATACGAGAAAAAGCTGAAACACGCAGACGGGACACGTATGCTGGATCAGCTGGTTTCTTCTTATACCACGGAGGCAAACAACGCCATTTGCGACATGCTCACAGAAAAGCACTGCCAAACCGGCGGAACTACTTTTCCATGCTTTATTTTCTGGGAGATGCGGTGAAGTTATATTATCTGGGGGACAGCCGGATCTATCGCTATCAGACGGATCAGCTGACGCTGCTCACCCGCGACCATACCGTTGCCAACCAAAAAGTAGAAGCTGCGATCTATACAGAAGAAGAAGCCAAGCACAGTCCCGATCAGCATCGGCTGACATTGTTCATCGGCTCCGACCGCAAAAAGACAGGGTTAAATGCGGACAGCAGACCCCCCTTGCCGTTGGAAGTCGGCACAAAGTTTGTGCTGTGCACCGATGGACTGACCAATATGTGTTCGGACGAAGAAATTGCAGAGCTTCTCTCCGAAAATTATTTCAATGAAGCCGCAGTGTTGGTGCAGGCTGCACTACAGAACGGTGGCGTGGATAATATTACCTGTATCGTGCTGGAAGTGCTTCCTGCAACAGACGACAAGGAAACTGACTGATAAACTGAGGTGACAGCATGTAAAACTGCATGTTGCCTTTATATCCGGTGATAATTGCCATAACAAGCAAAACCGGCACAAGATGTTGTGAAAGCATCTTGTGCCGGTTTTTTGTATCATTTTATGATTTTTGAAATCAGATACGTTCTACCTTCATCATATTGGTGGTATTAGAAACGCCTACCGGTGCACCGGCAGTGATTACTACAATATCCCCCTTGTTGACCAAATCGGAACGGAGGGCAGCGTGAATCGATGCATCAAACAGCGAGTCGGTATTGGAAACTTCATCGACCAGCATCGGGTAAACGCCCCAGCTCAAGTTCATCTGCCGGCGTACCCGTTCGCTTACCGTGCAGCTGATGATCGGGCAGCACGGACGATACTTGGAAATTTCTCTGGCAGTGACACCGGACATGGTTACTGTCAGAATGGCAGCTGCGTCCAGATCGTGTGCTGTCGTAACTGTCGCGTGGGCAATCGCATTGGCAATGTCCGCGTTCTTTTTGGTACGGCTTGCAGAATGCATGCCCTTATAGTCGATGTCGTCTTCGGTGGTACGTGCAATCAGATCCATGGTGCGGACAACTTCTACCGGAAAGGCACCGGCAGCGGTTTCGCCGGAAAGCATGATCGCACTGGTGCCGTCATAGATCGCGTTGGCAACGTCTGTGATCTCGGCACGGGTCGGACGCGGATTGGTAATCATAGATTCCAGCATCTGGGTTGCAGTGATGACCTGCTTGCCAGCCTGATAGCCCTTGCGAATCAGCTGCTTCTGGACAGACGGAATCTGCTCAAAGGGAATTTCTACGCCCAAATCGCCGCGGGCAACCATGATGCCGTCAGAGGCTTCCAGAATCTCGTCGATATTCCGAACACCCTCCACATTTTCGATTTTGGCAATGATGCGGACATCGAACCAGCCCAGACTCTGGGTATACTTCCGCAGATAGTCAATATCCGCAGAAGTCCGTACGAAGCTGGCAGCGATAAAGTCAAATCCCATTTTCGCTGCGAATTCCAAGTCGTTTTTATCGCTTTCACTGAGGTATGGCATAGACAGCTGTACCCCCGGCACGTTGATTCCCTTATTGTTCGAAAGAACACCGCCGTGGATGACATGGCAGACGATCGTGGTGACAGTCACCTTTTCTACAACCATTTCAATTACGCCGTCATTCACCAGAATGTGCACGCCCGGCTTGACATCACGGGGCAGATTCTTGAAAGAAATGCTGCCTACCTTATCGTCACAGAGAACATCATCAGTAGTCAGTGTGTAGGTGTCGCCGGTTTCAATGGTGACTGGCTTATCATCTACAAATTTGCCCAGCCGAATCTCCGGTCCTCTGGTGTCCATCAGTGTGGCAATAGGCAGACCCAGTTCTTCCCGCAGGCGGGAGATCTGCTCAAACCGTTTTTCGTGTGTGGCGTGGTCGCCGTGGGAAAAGTTAAAACGAGCGACGTTCATGCCCGAAAGCATAACTTGCCGCATAACGGAATCGTCATCTGTCGCCGGTCCGATCGTACAAACAATCTTTGTCTTTCTCATAAGTAATTCACGCATCCTTTTGGTTGTATAGATTCTTTCATATGCTTATCCTTTATTAGTATACCATAAAACGCAGAAAATGAAAAGTTAATTTTACGAAAAGTATTCCGCTTTTTTCTTTTCTGAGATAAGCATTCTCTGAAATTTCTTTGATTATCAAATTAGCTGTAGGATTCGCCCAAAAATACCTCAAGATTTTCAGAAAGAATTGCACGATTTTCCGAATCCGAAAGTTCCAATGCAAAAAAGCGTTCCAGTTCCTTCCCATAATCCCACATGGGGTAGTCTACCCCGAAAAAGCAGTTCTCTGCCCCGAAGTGGGACAGCAGCTTTCGAATCTCCTCCGGCGGCAAAAACGGCAGGCTGCTGCTGGTGTCGAACCGCAGCCGTTCGTCCGGCTGCAAAATGGCGTTTGCCTCTTTCCACTGCCCCCAGCCGCCGAAATGTGCCGCAATGATACGCAATTTCGGGAATTGCCGCAGAATCATTGCCAGACGGTATGGATGGGAAAAATCGGACTTGGCATCACCCATATGCATCAGGATCGGCAAACCGGAGCTCTGGATCATATCATACATGGGATATGCCCGCGGATCATCAATGGGAAAATTCTGGAAATCCGGGTGCAGCTTGACGCCGCAAAGCTGTAGAGATCGCAGCTGTTGAAAATCTGCTTCCACATTTTCTGCATAAGGGTGCAGCGTTCCGAAAGCGGTGCACATAGGGTATGCCGCCGCACAAGATGCCAGAAAGCTGTTGATCGAGTGTACCTGTGTCACGGTAGTTGCCGGAGAGCAGACCAGAAAATGATCGATGCCGGCAGCGTGCCATTCTCTAACATTTCTGCCACTCTGCCATGGTACTGCATCGGCAGATCATAAAAATGAGAAATCCCCTCCGTTGCCTTTTCTGCGATCTTGTCCGGAAACACATGGGCATGAGCGTCTGTGATACGATAACCGTTTTTCAAGAATCATTCCTCCAGCTTTTTGATTTTTGGGTGGCTTGCCATTAACCGTTTGGTGCCAACCTGATCGAATCCGACTTCCAGCATTGCATCATTTGCCATTTTGGTAATTGAAAGCACGGTGCCGTCGCCGAAAACCGCATGTCTTACCCGTTCACCTACGTGAAATTCCTTGGGCTGTGCCTGATACACCCGTTTCTTGGACGCAGCCATTTGCTGCTGCAACAAAGAAATAGACTGCACAGACTCCGCATTGCCTGCCGGAATCCCCCGCTTGGACTGCCGCCGGGAAGTTTTTTCTTCCAGCAGTGACTTGTCGATTTCTTCCAGAAACTGCGAGGGTGGATTTCGCATGGTCATACCAAACAGCATACGGCTGGCAGCAGTATCAGCGTCAGCTTCTCCTTGGCACGGGTCAGTGCTACATAAGCCAGACGGCGTTCCTCCTCCAGATCCTGCGGTGTGCTCAGGCTGCGATTTCCGGGGAAAACACCCTGCTCCATACCCACCAGAAAAACATTCCGGAATTCCAGACCCTTGGCGGAATGCACTGTCATCAGCATTACCGTATCCTGATCCGGTTCGTATTTGTCCACGTCAGTGTACAGAGAAATTTCTTCCAGAAATCCGCCGAGAGAAGCTTCTTCCGCTTCGTTCTGGTAGGTCAGAATCGAGGTTTTCAATTCCTCGATGTTTTCCAGACGGAACGTACCCTCCTCACCCATGCTTTCCAGCATGCCATGGTAGCCGGTTTTCTCCAGAATCGTATCCAGAAATTGTTCCAGCGGTTGTTCCCGTTCTGCGGTGATCAACGCCTCCCAGAGTTCTGCAAACTTTTTCAGTGCCGTTTTTTTCTTGGAAAGTGCCGGATACTGTTCCACATTCTGCATGACCTCCAGCGGAGAAAGGTGCAGATCCTGCGAAATTTGCAGCAGCAGGGCAAGGGTAGCATTGCCGATGCCCCGCTTAGGCTCGTTGACGATACGTTCAAACCGCACACGGTCGTTGGGATTTTCCACGATGCTCATATAGGCGAGAATATCCTTGATTTCCTTGCGGTCATAGAATCGTGTGCCGCCGTAAATGCGATACGGGATTCCCTTATGTACCAGTGCCCGTTCCAGCATGTTGGACTGGGCGTTCATACGGTACAGAATTGCATGGTCGCTGTACTTTTCGCCAGCTTTCACCTGTTTCAGAATTGTATCCGAAACATAGGCAGACTCGTCCGATTCGTCTGCTGCTCTGTACCACGTGATCTTCTCCCCCGCTCCGGCATTGGTCCAGAGATGTTTGGACTTTCTGCCGGTATTGTTGGCAATCACACTGTTGGCAGCGTCCAGAATGTTCTGGGTGGAACGATAATTCTGTTCCAGACGAATCACGGTGCAGTCCGGAAATTCTTCTTCGAATCCGAGAATATTTTCGATCGTCGCCCCACGGAACCGGTAGATACTCTGGTCATCATCACCCACAACACAAAGGTTTCCGCTGGCATGAGTCAGCAGCGAAATCAGCTGATACTGAGCATGGTTCGTGTCCTGATACTCGTCCACCAGTACATAGGGAAAACGGTACTGATACTTTGCCAGTTCCTCCGGAAACCGCCGGAACAGTTCCACAGTCAGGTAAATAATATCGTCAAAATCCAAAGCGTTGATTCCCGCAAATGCCGCTGGTACGCCGCATACAGTCTGGCAACCGTCTGCTTGCGGTAGTCTTCTCCGGCATCTTCCCACATCTCCTCCGGCGAGATCATCGCATCTTTGGCGTTGCTGATCTCCTGCACGATACCCCGCGGCGGAAACTGCTTTTCAGAAACGTTGCAGTCTGCAAGGCAGCTTTTCATCAGCTTTCGGGAATCGTCCGCATCATAAATGGCAAAGTCACTGCCGTATCCCAGCCGTTCGATGCTTCGCCGCAGGACTGCACACAGGCAGAGTGGAATGTGGAGGCATGCACGGAAGATGCCAGTTCCTCTCCCAGCGTGCTTGCCAGACGTGCCCGCATTTCTCCAGCAGCCTTATTGGTAAAGGTGATCGCCAGAATGTTCCACGGGCGGATCGGGGCAATTGCCAGTATCTCCCGCAGGCGTTCCACGTCTTCCGGTTCTTTTCCATCAATGTAGCTTGCAGCCAGACGGCATCTTCTTCCGGCAGGTAGCCGTCTGCCTGTGCGTAGCCGTCACCAAAATAAATCATGTTGACAATTCGGCTGATAATGGCGGTGGTCTTGCCGCTGCCGGCACCGGCGAGCACCAGAACCGGTCCGTTTACGGAAAAAACCGCCTGCTGCTGTTGTTCATTCAGAGAATGAAAATATTTTCGGAATGCCTGCTGTTTTAATGCAATGCACTCTGCTTCTGTCATAGCTTTCTCTCCTTACTTTCGGGATTTCAAATTCGCATATGTGTTTATTATACCATATTTTCTGTGGTTTGAAAAGGTATCCTGAAAATTTTCCTGCAAATCTGCCAGATTTTCTGAATTGACAATTCCCAGAAAACTGGGTAGGATAGAAATAGAGCATAGATCGCACTGTACAAAGCTTTATACGGTGTTGCACATGTTCTGAAATCATGCATTGCGGCATATACTGCACTATGCCGTATAAAACATGACGTAAAAACAGGAGGTCTTTATGCAACGATTTTATCGCCTTTTCGCCGCTGCCCTGACCGCAGCGGTTCTCTTTCCCGGCTGTTCCACGCCGACGACTGCGGAGGAATTTGCTTCCGGCGGCAGTGCGGCACAGCCGGCAATTGCCGCCTATGAATCATGGATGCAGTTTGCTTCGCCGGACACCCACACGCCGGCAATCGATACAGACGGCTGTCTGAATTACACCCTCGCCAAAATGAGCGTCCGCTATCACTTGCCGGTTTCCGACGTGGACCTGCTCTCGGATTCCTATACCTATTACACCGCCTTTACCAACCAGATCCTTTCCGGCAGCGGCACCAAAATGGATCAGGTAGCAGATGCCTATTCGGCATACCTGACCCGAGAAGAAACTGTCTGGCTGTCCGGCAGCACGGAAGAACGCATGGAGCAGGCATACACAGTCTGTGCAGAAAATAGTTCCAATGCCGGTTGGTGCTGCATTTTGCAAATGACGACCGCCTCCGGCAGCGACCACTATGTACTGGCAGATTATGCAGACACCACACAAAAACGCCTGTATCTGCTGGACTCCGGCTCGTGGTATGTGGAGTATCTGGGCGATGCAAAGACATTGGAAAAGGGCTACTTCGTCACAGCAGTTCACCCGTTTCAGATACAGAAAATGGCAGGAGATCTGGACGGCGATTTTCAGCTAACCAGTGCTGATGTGGAATTGCTGATGCAGAACCGCATAGCAGATTCGCTGGTTGCCGATGCCAATTTTGACGGTACTGTGGATTCCGCCGATGCGGTCTATCTGGCACATGTGGTACAGTACACTCATGATTTTCAGATGCAGTGTGCCATGCAGACCAATTGTGCCGGTAGCAACTGCCACACGAGAGCCTGTGACAAAGCAGCCGGTTTCTTCGCCGTGGAACGGGCAGATCTTTCAGAAACAGCTATTGCCTTAAGGAAACAAAAGCCTGTCTGCACCCAACGGCACGGACAGGCTTTTCTGTTGTCTTTACTTTTGATTGTTGTCTTTACTTTTGATTGTTGACAGTGACAAAACGCATGCCCCAGTCAGAAAGACTTGAGGTCTGCTTCTTTCTGATAGGTTTCCTGTAACTCATTATAGCGTTGATTTTGCAGGGCATTTGTGGCAGTCATTTCCCAGCCAGCTTGTTCTGCGGCTTCTACATAATAGACCAGACAGGAACCATAAGAGCTGTCCAGAATTGTCACATCACCGGATTTCCGTGTGGCATCAAGCACCAGTTCTGCCATGCGGAGGAAAGCTGTCCCTCTGTGATGTTCTGGTACAGTCCGCCGGAAACGGTGGTATCTTCTGTGTACTGGTCTGCCAGTGCTGCAAAAGCGGACTCGGTCTGTTCCCCGCTGTTCCATTCCTCCAGTGCCTTTTCTGCGGCACTGTGGGCACCGTCAGAGGATTCATAGGTGTTTGTGGTGAACAGGATCTGGCGAATTGTGACAGGGTGAGATTCGTCCCGCTTCGGTTCGTCCAACAGCAGGCACACGGTGATTCGTTTGTTATCCGTATCTGTAAAAAGATTGGAGTCCCCTGCCTTGCTTCGCCGGAAAATGCCCACTCGCTGACATCATCACCCTCTGTATAAGAGATGTTATGACTGTAGAGTGTGCTTAATTGGGACTGCAAGTCCTCCTCTGTCAAAGACGTATTCTTGGCATAGTAGTCATACACCCATGACTGGAATTCATCTTTCGTGTTGCACCGCCGCAGACTACGGGCAAGTTCTTCCGCTTCGCTCCGGCTGATCGTTGTACTGTCGCCGGAATCATCATAGGAAAAAGAGAATTCCATATAACTGCAAACGTCCATCGTCTTGGCGTTCTCTTTGTAATAGGATTCCAGTTCATCATCGGTAAAAGACATGTTCTCCTCCACGCTGGTGCTGAAACTCTGAGCCTTGAAATACAGCTCCAGTGCATGGGTGACGTTGTCCTGTGTCACGCTGCTCGGCAGTGTGCTGAAGTCCATCTGCTCCTTTGCAGTTTTCACCATAGCGGAGATATTCTCCGGAAATTCGTAATTTTCCTTGTCTGCCGCTTCACAGTACGCCAGTACGTTTTCCGCGTATTTTTGTGCCGCATCGGTGAAATAGGCTTCCCAAGTGGTATCGTTATCGTAGTTCTGGTCAGCCAGCGGCTTTTCTGTATCCGGCAGGTTCGCCGAATCAGAACCGGTGCTGCTGTTGATATAGCTGTTGTAAATCTGCCATGCGTAGAACGATACTTCTGCCGCATTGACAGAATAATGTTCTGTCTTTTCCACCGGAATCATCTGGGTCATCGGTTTTTCCCGCACAAACCATGTGATTCGCCGGCAACTACGGCGACAGCTGCCGCACAGCATACCACGGTGGTAACAATTTTTCTCTTGTGGTGTTTTTTCTTTTCTTCCTTTGCCGTTTTTCGGCGTTGTTCTCTCCGCTGCTGTGCCAGAAATTCCTGCTTTTCGGACGGTTTCTTTTTTATTTGCCATAATATTCCTCGTATTCTGCTGCACGACTGTCATGCAGGCAATGTGCTTGTATTCTTAGAGCCAGTTCAGTATCTCTTACTGAACTGGCTCTTATAGTATAGCATATCTTTTACAAAAGTGCAAGGGCAACACTGCACAAACTATTTCGAATTATTCTTATCCATGCGGTTGTACAAGAAGCTGATCCCAAAACAGATCACGCCGCAAATCAGGAAACTGAATGCCCGCAGTTCCAGCTTGCCGTAGGAAATGTCCAGCAGGATCAGCTTACAGATGCTGACCAGCACCAATATCAAGCCATAGATGCGAACCGGTTTGCGGGATTTCCAGAAGCCGAACAGAATCAGCAGAACCGCCAGCACCAGCAAGCCAACGCTCAGCAGCACCTTCGGCAGTGAGAACCCGCAGAATAACACCAACAGCCATGCAGTCAGCTTTCCGCAGAACAGCATTTCCCTGCCCGTCATACCGGAACGGATTTCGTCCTTTTTCAGCAGTTCCATGGAGCCGGCAAAATACAGCAGTGTCAATGTCAGAGCCAGTGCGATTCGCTCCGGCAGATGCAGTGTTTCACAAAACAGCATCAGCAAGCTGCCGATTCCCAGAAGTGCCCAGTTCCCCACATAGGAAATCCAGTAGCGGACATTTCTCGTTTCCCGGTACAATTGGTACAGCAGCACCACGCCATTGACCATGCCGAGCAGAGAAAGAATCCAGCCTGCGGCACGCTGCGGCGACAGGTCTGCAAAACAGGCAGATTCCGGAGAATCCAGCCGGTACAGAGCAGGAACAAGCCATAGGCAGCATTTCCGTAAAAAGGCATACGCTGCTTTTTCCCAAACAGGAACAGCACTGCCAGAAATGCGAACCACAGGACGTGCTGCAATAGGACAGCCGGCACTGCGGCTCCGGAACCGCAGGTTCGTACAAATACCGGAAGTGCTGGGATTTCCAGCAAGAGCAACGCCGAAACAGCAGCGGTGAGATAAAACTGTGTCTGATACAGAACTGTCGGCATTCTCCGCCGCTGTACTGCGAACCAAAAGCCCATAAGCAATACGGCTCCGCTCACATAGGGCAGACTGGACAGCAGTACAGTCCCAACAGTTATATCAAACGAAATGGTTGGTGTTCCAAATTGGTACACGCCAAAGCACAGCAGGATCATCAATTCCAGAAATGTCGAAAAATACAAAATTGCCTGCACTTTATCTGATGCACATTGATTCCGGCGGAACGGACGGGACAGCAATGCGAACTGCACCAGAACTGACAGAAGCAGCATTCCCCACCGCACATAATCCCACGGAGCAGCAACTGTCCCGTTGCCTGCAACGGGATATTTTGTCAACCGCCCCAAAATTTCAAGCAGCGGCAGCAGCGTCAGGATATGAGCAATTATTGCTGTCACCGCATAGCGGATCTGCGTTTTTTGCACCGACCATGCCAACAAGGCGAATCCCAGCAGAATATATGCGGTCAGGCAAACGCCGTCCGCCTCCGACAAAGCAGTTCCCAGCGTAACCGAAAGGAACAGCCCTGCCGCGGTCAACGGCTGGAACACGTCCGGCCGCGGTCTGGCAAACAAACTGCTCAGACCGACCCAGACCAGAAGCAGAATGCACACGGTCAGCATACTGATTTTCGGAAACAATTGCTTGCACAGGAGAATCCACTGCAAAAGAACTGCCATGCCGGAAACACCCAGCACGGTGAAGAATCGGCGGCAGTACTTCCGGTGCATGCCCCACCAGCCAAGCCCACAGAGAAGCAGCCCAATGGTCAGAAAAACAAGCACGATTCCCCCGACTGGCAGAAATTGCTGCTGTAATATCCGCAATCCCTGCAACAATGTAAGCACTGCCGGAATCGGCAGAAGCCATCGGAAAATTCCGGAAAAAGCACTTCCGGTTTTCAACGGGAATCGGTGATGACAAAACAGTACGCCATAATATGCCACGCTGCACGTGAGCAGCAATACGGCTTGTTTTTCCCAAATGGTCCCAGAAGAAAAAATTGCCAGCGTCACGAAAAACAGCAGTCCGATGCCGCTGTAGCGTATGCCAACATTGGCGAAACAGCTGCCCAGAATGACACAGCCCAATGCTACTGCACAGATACAGCCGTAAAGGACCGCCTCCGTGGCAGAATACAGAATCGTCAGGACACATGTCAGAAGCAGATATTTTCCGCAGAACAGTACGCCCATGCCGTTTGATTTCCAGCGGGGTTCCCGAAAATAGCGGTCGCTGTTGACAGAGAAAACTACAACCAATGCCAATGTGAGCAGAAGTTTCCACGGCAGGAAAAGCTTCTCCAATATAAGCGGCACGAACATAAACAATATTGAAAAAATGGCGAGCAGATTGACAATTTGCGTGATGCCAGACAATGCCCTGCCATTTTCCAAACGGCGGCACAGTACTATCGTGACACAGTTGCAAAGAGAGAAAAAGCTATACAGCATCACAAAGTTCTGCCAAAACGAACCATTCAGCACAGGCAGCAGCGGAATCCATGAAGCCAGCAAAAACAGCCCATAGGAAAACTGCATGGCAAAGGGGAACTTCGCCCTTCTGCCGAATCCAGTCAGCAGGAGCAGGTACAGACACCAGCCCACGATTCGCAGCACACCGCCGCAGAACAGAATGCATGCCGCCGCAGTCAATGCCGCGATTCCAAACGTCAGACGGTAAGCGGCAGTATGTACACGGTCTTTCTGTGCCGCATACCAGAAGCCTATGCAGAACACTGCACCAAGCAGCAATGTGGACTGTTCCAGCCAATCCGGAAATAGCAGCATGCTCTGCCAGAATCCAAGCATGCACAGCCACAGCAACAGCTGCGTTGGAATACAGCGGAAACTCCAGACGGAGTCAGAAGCTTTTTGGAGTTCCAGCCAGCGGTGCATATCCCAGAAATACTGAAACAGCAGAAAGCCAGCCAGAAGCAGACTGCACACCGCCATGGAAAATGCCTTTGTCTGTACATGCATTACGCCATTCCGAAAAAGCGTATAAAATTGGTCTGCCTGAATCAAGATGCGAATGCCAAGCAGTCCCACACAAATCCCGTTTGCATATAGCGTGAACAAGTGCTTTTCCGGTCGTTCCTGCCGGTTGGTCAGCAGATAGAACAATGCACTGATGCAGACGTAGCACGTCATTATCAGCAGCTGAAAATTCGCCTGTTCCGAAAAATGGTCTGAAAATGATGAGAGCTGAAACTTGGTGTAATTGTCCAGCTGGGAAAATACTGCTACCACCATGCCGATATGACCAATATTCTGGAAAACCGGCAGCTTCCCGCGGGAGAGCAGGTACATCAGTCCTGCCCACAGCAAAAACAGGGCATACATACCCAGCACGGAGAGCAGTTCATAATACCAGTAGCCCAGCATGATGCCCAGATACAGGATTCCCGCACCGCAGCCGGAAACGGACAGAAAAAACGTCCGGTATGCCGACTTCCTGCGGGAAGCCAGCATGCCGAGCAGCATCAGAAACAAGCCGGCTGCCAGAATGCCGCACAGCTGTATCCAACGGGAACCCGATGCCCATGCCGTCAGCAAAATGCCAATGAACACCAGCAGTGAAGCAAGGATCCCCAGCAAGTTCTTGCCGAAATTGAATTCCTTGTCCTTTTTCGGCGGCGGTACAGGCGGCTGCCCGTTCTGCGACATTTGCGGCGGAATCTGTAACGGCGGCGGTGCTGTCCATGTTGGCGGCTTCGGAAAAACCGGCGGCGTTTTAGGTGGTTCTTGTCTATCCATGATAATCCTCCAGATGTTTGTAATCAATTGTTGGTATCTTTATTATAGATGATAGACTGAAAAATGTCAAGAAATCATTTCTTTTTCTTGGGCAACACCGCACAAAGCTTGTGCGGTGTTGCCCTTGTTATTTTTTCCAGTTATTCTGTAGATTAAGCAACAGGAAATCGGGGAAAGATATGGATACAGCAAGGAGGTCGTGTTATGGCATTTCAAAAAGTGATGATTTCCGGTATCAATACCGCTGACCTGACAGTACTGAAAGAAGAAGAAAAAATGGCACTGCTGCGGGAAATTCGGGATACCGGCAGCAAGGCAGCCAAGGACAAGCTGATTCAGGGCAATCTGCGGCTGGTGCTGAGCGTGATTCAGAGATTCACCGGTCGGGGAGAAGATATTGACGATCTGTTTCAGATCGGTGTCGTTGGACTGATCAAAGCGATCAACAACTTCGATCTTTCCAAAGAAGTCCGCTTCTCCACCTATTGTGTGCCTATGATCAGCGGCGAACTGCGGCGGTATCTGCGGGACTTCAACCAGATCAAGGTCAGCCGTTCCCTCCGTGATCTGGCTTATCAGGCAATGCAGGCAAAGGAACGGCTAACGACCAATCTCCAGAAAGAGCCGACTGTCAGCGAGATCGCGGCGGAGATCGGGGCAAAGCGGAAGATGTGGTGGTGGCACTGGAGAGTGTCAGCGAACCGGTTTCCATTTATGAGCCGGTATATTCCGAATCCGGAGATGCACTGTATGTGCTGGATCAAATCAGCGAACGGGATACTATGGAAAACTGGCTGGGAGAACTTTCTCTGCGAAATGCCATACGACAGCTGGGAACACGGGAACAGAACATCTTATATCTCCGCTTCTTTCAGGGGAAAACCCAGACAGAAGTGGCAAAGGAAATCGGCATTTCACAGGCACAGGTTTCCCGTCTGGAAAAAAATGCAATTTTACAGGTGCGGGATGCTGCCAATCTGCATCACCATTCATAGGGATCATTTGAAAAATAGCGATGTTTGGGAAAATATACAGAAATCACTGTGTGTTAGGAGAGAATCCGCTTGGGCATATCCCACAAAATCCCTTGCCAGACACACTGTCTGCCTGCGGAATTTTTATGCAATCTGCCGAAAAATCTGACGATGCATCTTACGCACAAGTTTTGTTTGGTGTTGCCCTTGCTTTTTTTTATCGATTATGGTATAATAAATGTAAGGCAATACCGCACAAAGAGCGTCTGGCGACTTTGCACGCCATCTGCTTGCAAATTTCCCGTCATATTTCACAAAAATGCTCGTGAATACATCCAGTATTCACTCCGCTTTTTGTTTCATCTGAC
>ENA-OQDW01000267-OQDW01000267.1-human-gut-metagenome-genome-assembly--contig:-NODE-267-length-22596-cov-9.618942_pt1 | contig 22596 bp, 22 predicted proteins | sample MGYA00242784_ERZ504613 | MGnify/ENA primary metagenome ERZ504613 (study PRJEB26092, sample SAMD00036330) | human gut metagenome | host: Homo sapiens | study: EMG produced TPA metagenomics assembly of...
CCTGTCCAAAAAAGTATTTCACTTTTAAAAGATGAAATGCGTCTTGGACAAGAATTAAAGTTCAAAAACAAGCTATGCAACTTAAAATTGGGTACCTTTTTCAGTGCCCTCCCTGGGCTAGGAGCTTTTGCCCTTTCAGGGCGTGCTGATTGCGTTCTATCCTTTCTGGATAAGAACGGTGGCATAGGCGGAGATTCCCTCCATTCTGCCTGTGAATCCGAGTTTCTCGGTGGTTGTTGCCTTGATGGATATCTGGTCTTCGTCTACCCCCATTACCTCTGCCAGACAGGCTTTCATGGCTGGCACATGCGGGTTGAGTTTAGGGCGTTCGGCACAGACTGTGGCATCGATATTGCCCAGTGTATAGCCCTTGGTAGCTATCAGTTCCATCGTTTTGCGGAGCAGAATTTTAGAATCCACATTCAGTGTCTCTGCTGCCGTATCCGGGAAATGATATCCGATATCACGCATGTTGGCGGCGCCCAGCAGGGCATCGCAAATGGCATGTATCAGCACATCGGCATCGCTGTGGCCCAGCAATCCCAGTTCATAATCTATCTTGATTCCTCCCAGCCACAAGTCGCGGTCAGCCACCAGCTTGTGGACATCATATCCAAATCCTACACGTATATTCATAACTTTAAATTTATATTAGTGTTGAATGTTGAATGTTGAATGTTGAATTAGGCTAGCGCCCTTGAGTCCGTTAGGCAAAAATTCAACATTCAACATTCAACATTCAACACTATTCATTCAACACTCAACACTCAACACTCAACACTCAACATTACCTTTTAAAGAGGTCCTTCAGTCCATCCATATCAAACGACAGGGTGAAGCGGAGGGTCTGGTCGAGCGGGTTGCTCTTGGCGGTAGCCACCACATAGGCAGCATCGAGCGAGAAGACATTCATCTTGAAACCGGCACCCACGGTGAAGTACTTGCGGTTACCCTTGCTCTGACTCTCGTGATGATAACCGGCACGGAGCGCAAACTTATCATTATATACATACTCGGCACCCAGACCGTAGTTGATTTCCTCCAGCTCTTCCTTGAAACCGCCAGGAGCATCGCTGAAACTCTTGAAGATACCGCTGATGCCCGAAATATCATCATACTCACGATGCACACGGTCTTCATATTCTGAATTGTCCTCACCCTCTTCCTGCTTCGGAACGGTAGGCACCAGATACTTGTTGGCATCAGCTGCCAGGGTGATGCGGTTGTACTCGTCGATAGGAATCATCAGCGAAGCACCCAGACGCATGTTGGCTGGCAGGAACTCGCCATACTCCTTGCCACTGAAGGTAATCTTACTACCGATGTTAGAAATATTCAAGCCCAAACCCAACTGGCATTCGCGCTGGCCGATGACCACATAGTTCTGGTAATAGGCGGCAATATCGGCTGCGAAAGCGGAGGCTGGCGAATTATCTTCGGTATAATCGAAGCGCATATCGGAATAGATCCAGCGGATGGCAGCAGCAAGAGAGAACTTCTCGCTGAGCATCAGAGAATAAGCCACATCGACCGACATCTCGTAAGGATTGATGGTCATACCCGTACCACTCTCGGCGCCTTCCCGACTGGTAAACACTTCACCCATATTGAAATAGCGGAGCGATGCCGATACGGCGCTATAATCGCCAATGCGGTAATAGCCAGAGAGATAGGCGAGGTTCATATCATTGACCAGCGAGCGCAGCCAAGGGGTGAAACTGAGCGACACACCGGCACGCGAAATGGTGAAAGGATATTTTGCCGGGTTCCAGTACTGGGAGTTGACATCAGGGTCGGTAGCCGCACCGACATCTCCCAAACCGCCACCACGGGCATCAGGAGCTATGGTTTGTGAAATGACTGCATAGTTCACAGGATTGAAGAGGTCTTTCTTATCCTGCGCCTTCACTTCTGATGCCATCAGAGCGAGACATCCCAAGATGAATATCTTATAGATTCTTTTCATTGCCATTGTAAATATATTTTTATTTAATAATGATGAGTTTCTTGACTTTAGAGGTGTAGCTGCTGCCATCGCTTGCCACCTTGACGCGATAGAGATATACGCCGGTGCCCAGAGGGGTGCCGCTATCGGAGGTGAGGTCCCAGCTGACGGTATAGCTGCCCGAGGTAGGTACACCGCTTTCGGAATGGCGCCAGTGCTGTCTGCCCGACGAATCGAACACTTCTACCACCACGTCCATATCGCTCTCTGTGCGGTCGTGACTGATGATGAAGGTGGTGGAGGTCTTAGCCGGATTGGCAGTTACGCCCACATCGAAGAGCGCCGGACTCAGTGCCTTCACCACATTGAAACGGAGCTTCACCGTAGAACTGTTGTTCTGGATATCCCAGGCTCGGAAGGTGAGTTCGTGCTTGCCCGGTTCCAGTTGCGGTATGCTGTAATAGGTAGAACCGCTGGTATAGGTTCCGAAATCGTAGGTGAAATTGCTGTTCAGCACATAGGTCTTCGACATATCGCCATCTATCACCAGCTGCAGGTCGTGGCCGATACCGCTTCCGGCAGCATTGATTCCGTCCTTATCGGTTATCTTTGCCACAAAGAACGGGGTGGTGTTGACTTTGCCGCCATCTACGAAGGAAGGCGAATTGAGATAGCAGTAGATGGAAGGACCGATGGAATCGTTCTTCTGCTCCTCGCTCTCGCCTACCGTAAACTGCTCGCTGGAGCCGTGGGCGGAGAGGGTCTTGGCGGTATTCACCGCATAGAGGTTGACCAGACCGCTCTGATTGGAATAATTGATATCCAGCGGAACGGCAAAGGAGAAGGCAAACTTGCCGCCTCTGACGCTATCTGTGCCCTGATACAGGGTCTTGGTTCTGTCTTTGTATTCGAAAGCCTTCTCAGCGCCATCCTTGTCGGTATTGTTCAGTCGACAGGTAACCGTCTCCTTGGAATCTCTTACGGTAGCGGTGATGACGCCCCGGAAGTCGTCTGCTCCCTCGATATGACCTGCCATGCGGGCGATAGAGCCTGCCTTCAGCATCGACAGGGTTTCAGACTCGGCAACAGGAATGCCATTGATGGAATCTACAACAATCTGATGCATAGGCAGATTGAGCGCAAGAGCCGGATCGCCCAGAAGGGAATAGTGAAGATGGTTCACCGTGACATCGGAGCCGGGAGTCGGGCCGTTGCCGCTCACCAGGTCGTTCTGCGCCAGTCGGTGCGCCTCGCCTATCGTGATAGGCTTGCCATCTACCAGACTGAGCACTCTGTGGATGAAGGCACGGTTGATATGCTTGTTATACTGGGCGTAAACGGTACGGGTGGTGCCATAGAACTACTGCGCCGCCTTTATCGTTGAGCAGCGCATATTCGCCGATGTTGGCTTCGAGTCCGTCGAACGGCATGATATCGCAGGAGGCAGTTACCCAGAGCGGCAGGTTGGTATTGCGGAAATCGGCAAAATCGTTGAGTTTCAGAACTGATTCATGCGACATCTGTGTAGGATCGCCATGTCCGGCATAATCCATGATGAGGGCTCCCGCAGCCTGCTGCTGCTTGATGATTCTCGTTGCTTCGGGATAGGTATTGCCCGAAGAGGAGATTTCGCGGGTATAGGCATCCCACATCACCTTCTTGACGAGATAGGCGGGATAGGTGGTGAGCACATCATTTGCCACCTCATCGGCATCCTGCATGTGGAGGTTGCCGTTTCCGTCATCGCCCATAAACATCAGGGTGTTCTGCCAGGCGCCTGTATTGGCATTCTGGGCATAACTGATAGTCTTGTCTACCAGCACCTTGGCTTCTTCTGCATAGGTTACCGGGAAGCGGCCTACGGCTACATCCTGCAGTTCGCAGCTAGGATACAGTCCGGCTCCCTCGCCGAGCATACCGAACCAGCTGTCGCTGACGAAGCAGGATACGGCGCTGAAGGAGTTTTCACTCTCAAAGCACAGCAGGTAATCGTCTGGATTCAGGGTTCTGCAACCGGAGGTAAGCATGCGGTTATCCCATACGCAGTCGCCGAAGAGCAGGAGATATTTCGGCATATCTGCCTCGCTCTGCGCCTTATCAGAAAGCATGCGCAGGTAGCGGCGGTAGGCGTTGGCATCGGGGGTACCGCTAGAAAATTCGTTATAGAGTTCATCGGCAGGCACGATGGTAACGCGCAGTCCGTCGTGCTGTTCATGAAATTCTTTCAGCCGCTGTGCCTGTTTCAGCAGTTTCTGTGAGGCGGGTATGATGATGACCATATCGGCTGCTCCATCGGCATGATGATCTTGGTTGGTGATGCCGTAGACATACTGGGCAGCCGGAATCTTTCCACCGGCGGCAAGGTTGGCAGCGGTAAAGGCACAGCTTCCAGGCTCTGCCCACGTTACGGAGATATAATCGAGGCGGATGGAAGCACCTGACAAGACCTTGATGGAGATGGTATCCTTATCCTGGAAATCGGAAATGGGATAAGTGGCAACCTTCTCTGTAGCCTTGAGGTAAGATATATCCTCCAACGGATTGTCATCCTTGAGAGAAAGGGTGATTTCGCCCAAAACCTTGCCATTCTTCAGTATCTGAGCCACGCTGTTTGTGACGGTAGTCAGGGCTACGGAGAGTTTGCCTGCCGCAGAACCGGTGGTATTCGTGATTACCACTTTCTTTTCATCGCCCACCTTCAGTTCTTCTGCATCGAAGAGGTTTCTGCCGCCATGATAGTAGCTATAACCATCTGGCTCGTAGAGGGAATGGTAATCGTATGACTGCGGATAATGGGAAGAGACAAAGGTGGCTGAATCCTGCACCAAAGGCTCTCCATCGGTCTGGGTAATAAAATAGTAGCCGTAATCGGAATAAGGATTACGGACGCGCTGGAGGGCGGTTTCTGACTTCCAGGAAACCGGACCCTGGGCATAGAAATAATGCTTGCCGTCTACGATGCACTGGGGAACTTCCTGAAGATCGTCGGTAGCCTGCAGTTCGCTCGCCAGAAGGGCTTCGTTCTGCAGATTGCCGCCATAGCCGTAAATCTTCACCTTGCTGATATCGGAGAAGCCTGCCTGGCGCACTACCTGTTCGGTAAGCTGATGGAAACCGGTTTCGCTGACTCTAATCTTCGCCCATCTGCCTGAGGCTAGGACGGAATGGGAGGCATAAAGGGAGGTAGCTGAGCGCAAAGCATCAGAAGAAGTGAAGGCTGATACTTTGCCCTTAGCCAACAGAGAAGCTCGACTGGAACGCTCGGAGCGCTTCAGAGGACGGGCATCTACCTGGAGCATGAAGCTAACCAGCAGCTGATGGCGGTTATTGCGGAATACGACAGGACTGAAATCTATCTGGAGTACGCCCTGCTTACGGCATTCGGTAACCCGCTGCTGTGGAAATACCTGCTCAGGAGGAACTGCACCCGACAGGCGGTTATAATTGGCGATGTCGGAGGCAGTCATGTCGATATACTCGCCATATTTCAGGCTGACGGTATATACTGAATCACGATATGCACCGGTCAGAGGAATGGAATACACGAAACGGGGCAACACGGAATCTACTCTGACTTCTGAAGAGGTCAGATTGAAGAATCGCTGTGCCTGAGCAGGAACCACCAGCATGAGCAGACATGCCAGCAGCATGTATTTCCAAACCTTCGTTATGTTCATAAAGATATATTACTTGCAATATTGTTTATTTACAGTGAAAATCGAGCACCTTCCTGTCTTCGAGATAGCCTACGAGATGGTCGTCGATGTTGACAGGACCGCAGCCTGTAGGACATCCGGTATAGAGCAGGTCGCCCGTCTTGAGCGTGAAGTACTGGCTGATATAGGAGATGATTTCATCTACCTTGTAGAGCATATCGCTCGTGCAGCCTTCCTGTACGGTCTTGTCATTGAGATCGAGGCGGAAGTGCAGTGCCTGGATATCACGGAACTTCTGGATGTCGACCCATTCGCCGATAACGGCAGAACCGTCGAACCCCTTGGCGAGTTCCCAAGGCTGACCAGCCTCACGCAGCTTCTTCTGCATCTCACGTGCCGTAAAGTCGATACCTACGGTTACTGCATCGTAATAGCGGTGGGCAAAACGCTGCGGAATGGTCTTTCCCAACTTGGAAATTCTGACCACCACTTCGGTTTCATACTCTATTCTTCCAGATGATCAGGGATGAAGAAAGGCTTGCCGTTATTGAGCAAAGCAGAATCTGCCTTGGTGAAAATGACAGGACGCTCTGGTTTAGATAACGTGCCATGCAGCGATTTATTGTGTTCGGTATAGTTCATACCGATGGCAAATATCTTCATAACATCAAATTTTTATATAAAAAAGAAATGGGAGTTAGAAGCAAAGCGAGGCTTAACTTCATAACTCCCGGTATTCTAATTTAACTATAAGTCAAATTAACGCTTGCTTTTGAGTAATGATTACTCAGCAGCAAGAGTAAAGCGCTGGTAAGCAACGATCTTGAGATCCTTGCTCTGAGAAGCGAGGTACTGAGCAACTGTCTGCTTGTCACCGTCACCGAACTGGAACTCCTGGTCAACGAGGCAGTTCTCCTTGAAGAACTTAGCCAGACGACCATTAGCAATGTTCTGGATCATAGTAGGGTTCAAAGTAGCAGCCTTCTCCTCACCAACAGTCTTCTTGATGTTGCGAGCCTCTTCAGCCTGCTCAGGTGTCAACCAACCCTTCTTGGTGTTGCTCTCGATGTGATCCTCAGAGTCAACGTGAGCTGGGTTGATGCCAGCCTTCTTCAAAGCAGCGTTAACAGCCTTCTCTACGAGCTCTTCCTTAGTCTTGGCAACAGCAACTTCGAGCTCAGTCTTCTTAGTCTCCTCAGAAACTGAAGACTCGTCGAGAGCTACAGGGCGCATAGCAGCAACCTGCATAGCTACCTTGTGACCAGCCTCCTCGTTGTTCTCGTTGAGCTGAACCATAGTACACAAAGTGTGCTTGTTCATGTGGTCGTAAACCTCGATGTTGTCACCCTCGAGAACACAGTAGCCGTCGAGCTCCATCTTCTCGCCAGTGATACCAGAGCGCTGTGTAACAGCAGCCTGAGCATCAGCATCACCAACCTTCAAAGTCTTCACCTCGTCGAGAGTGTGAGCCTTGGCAGCGATAGCAGCGTCGAGGATGTCAGATGTCAACTTGATGAAGTCAGCACCATTAGCTACGAAGTCAGTCTCGCACTTGAGAGCGATGATAGCAGCGAAATCGTTAACCTTCTTAACGAGAACGCAACCGTTAGAAGTCTCACGGTCAGAACGCTTAGCAGCGATAGCGAGACCACGCTCACGGAGCAACTCCTTTGCCTTATCGAAATCACCTTCAGCCTCTGTGAGTGCCTTCTTAACGTCAGCAAGACCAGCACCAGTCATAGCGCGAAGTTTCTTGATATCTTCAATTGAAACAGCCATAATAATATTTTTATATTAAAAGTTAATAATAATCTTTGCTTAAAAGCTACTAAAGCCATCGAATCATAAACAGAATCAATGGCTTCAGTATATATTTCTTTGCCTAATTACTCAGCCTCGTCCTTGCGGGCAGCCTTCTTCTTAGGCTGGTCCTTCTGCTCAGCAGCAGCCTTGTCGTCAGCCTTCTCAGCCTTGCGCTCCTCGAGAGCCTCAGCGATAGCACCGCAAACTGCAGTAAGGATAGCATCTACAGAATCCTTAGCATCGTCGTTAGCTGGGATAACGTAATCAACATTCTTAGGATCAGAGTTGGTATCTACGATACCGAACACTGGAATACCAAGACGGTTAGCCTCCTTAACAGCGATGTGCTCCTTCATTACGTCAACAACGAAGAGGGCTACTGGGAGACGGGCCATATCTGCGATAGAACCGAGGTTCTTCTCCAACTTAGCACGCTGGCGGCTTACCTGAAGCAACTCGCGCTTAGAGAGGTTAGAGAATGTACCATCGTTCAACAGACGATCGATGTTTGTCATTTTCTTAACTGCCTTACGGATTGTAGGGAAGTTGGTGAGCATACCACCAGCCCAACGCTCGTTTACGTATGGCATATTGATAGAAGCTGCCTTCTCAGCAACTACGTCCTTAGCTTGTTTTTTAGTAGCGACAAACAGGATCTTTCTACCTGTCTTGGCAATTGTCTTGAGAGCCTCAGCAGCCTCATCGATCTTAGCGACAGTCTTGTTGAGGTCGATAATATGAATACCGTTACGCTCCATGAAGATGTAAGGAGCCATTGCTGGATTCCACTTGCGACGGAGGTGTCCGAAGTGGCAACCTGCCTGAAGTAACTGGTCAAAATTTGTTCTTGACATTGTTTTTTCTTTTTTAATTGTGTTTACTTTCTTTTTGAATCTAATGTTAGATCAGTCGATGAGTAGTCCCCGATTAATGGAATCTCACCGATTTAGATACTAAACTTTTTAGCTCAGCTATATATAATCTGTATATATATAATAAAATATGTATAAGATTAACGCTTGCTGAACTGGAAGCGACGACGAGCCTTTGGCTGACCTGGCTTCTTACGCTCAACAGCACGTGAGTCACGTGTCATGAAGCCTGCATCCTTCAAAGCCTTCTTATCGTTAGCGTCGATCTTAACGAGTGCGCGAGCGATAGCGAGGCGGAGAGCCTGGCTCTGACCGGTGAAACCACCACCGTCGAGGTTTGCCTTAATATCATACTTACCCTCAGCTTCGAGCAACTGCAATGGCTGCTTTACTACATAGCGAAGGATTGCTGATGGGAAATATGTCTCAATATCTTTCTTGTTGATTGTGATCTTACCGGTACCCTCTGTGAGGTATACACGAGCTACAGCGCTCTTACGGCGACCAATTGCATTAATTACTTCCATTCTACCTTAATTATTTATACTGGTTAATATCAATAGCCTTTGGCTGCTGTGCCTCGTGCTTGTGCTCTGTGCCATCGTAAATGAAGAGGTTGTCCATCAAAGAACGACCGAGAGGGCCCTTTGGCAACATACCCTTGATAGCGTGACGGAGGATCTTGTCCATTCCATCAGGACGCTTGCGCAACTCTGCTGGAGTGTTGAAGCGCTGACCACCTGGATAACCAGTGTAACGAGTGTAAACCTTATCTGTTTCCTTCTTACCAGTGAAAACTACCTTAGCGGCATTGATAATGATTACGTTGTCACCACAATCTACGTGTGGAGTGAAAGTTGGCTTGTACTTTCCGCGGAGCAATTTAGCAACCTTAGAGCAGAGGCGACCTACAACCTGGTCGGTAGCGTCGATTACGACCCACTCTTTCTTAGCTGTTTCCTTGTTTACGGAAATAGTCTTGTAACTTAATGTGTCCATTTTAAAATTTAAATTTACTACTAAAAACGTTTTAATCTTTTTTACTCACTATTCAGACAGGTGATTCACTAACCACATACCCCGGCCACAGGGCATGCTATTAACACACCATATCTTGGGGACTCTAAGTGTATCCCCTAAATAATCGGACTGCAAAATTACACATTTTTATTTGATTATGTGTAGGTTACGAGTTTTAACCCCAAACTTTTATGAATATTTAACTTAGTTTGCGCTTTTCTGCTCAGGATAAGCAAAAAAGAGTGCACTGTAATAGGCAATGCACTCTTTTTTTATTATATCAATTCCTTATCCAGGAAATATTATCTGATGAACAACAGCTCACGATACTTTGGCAATGTCCAAAGTTCATCGGCTACGAGAAGCTCGAGCTTGTCTATCTGATAACGGATTTCCTCCATCTTTGGAGCTACCGTGTCGTGATATGCTACTGCCTTCTCGCGCTCGCTCTCTATCTTGTTGGCTACCTTGCGGGCATCTACCAATGCCTCTACACCACGCTCTATTGCCTCGGTGCGCTCGGCTATCTCACGGATAATCTTCACGTTGCGGGCTGTCAGCTTCTTGCCTTCCTCGCCACCGAAGATGTGAATCATGCCCTCTACGTTCTTTGCCAGACGGCTCTGATAGTGGGTTGCCACAGGGATGATGTGGTTCATGGTCAGGTCGCCCATCACACGAGCCTCAATCTGAATCTTCTTGGTATAGGTCTCCCACTTCACCTCGTTGCGCGCCTTCAGCTCGCTCTCGCTCATCACGTTGGTCTTGGCAAACATCTCGATGCTTTCCTTGTCCAGATAACGGTCGAAGACTACTGGGCAGGATGCCTCGCAGTCCAAGCCACGCTTCTGAGCCTCTTCCTTCCACTCATCAGAATAGCCATTGCCATCGAAGCGGATAGGCTTGCAGGTCTTGATATCCTCGCGTACAATATCTATAATAGCCGATGTCTGGTCCTCGCCCTTTGCTATCAAGGCATCTACACGAGCCTTGAAGTCTTCGAGCGCCTCAGCTACGGCAGCATTCAGTACGATGAGAGATGACGCACAGTTGGCCTCTGAACCTACGGCACGGAACTCGAAACGGTTTCCGGTGAAGGCGAATGGAGAGGTACGGTTGCGGTCGGTATTATCGATCATCAGCTCCGGAATCTCAGGGATATCCAGCTCCATACCCTTCTTGCCAGCCAGGGCGAAGAGTTCTTCCTTGTCTGCCTTCTCGATATGGTCGAGCAGGTCGGTGAGCTGCTTGCCGAGGAATGAAGAGATAATGGCTGGTGGTGCCTCGTTGGCTCCCAGACGGTGCGCATTGGTAGCACTCATGATAGAAGCCTTAAGCAGTCCATTGTGCTTGTAAACGCCCATCAGGGTCTCTACGATGAAGACTACGAAGCGGAGATTGTCCTCCGGTGTCTTGCCTGCTGCATGGAGCAGTACGCCGGTATCGGTGCAGAGACTCCAGTTGTTGTGCTTGCCCGAACCATTGACGCCGGCGAATGGCTTCTCGTGAAGGAGCACACGGAAACCGTGCTTGTGAGCCACACGCTTCATCAGACTCATCAGGAGCATATTATGGTCTACGGCAAGATTGCATTCCTCATAGATAGGTGCCAGCTCAAACTGGTTTGGTGCCACCTCGTTATGACGGGTCTTGCAAGGGATGCCGAGTTCGAGCGCCTGTACTTCCAGATCCTTCATGAAAGCCTGCACACGCTCTGGGATGGTTCCGAAATAGTGGTCGTCCATCTGCTGGTTCTTCGCAGAGTCGTGTCCCATCAGGGTACGGCCTGTGAGCATCAGGTCAGGGCGAGCCGAATAGAGACTCTCATCTACCAGGAAGTACTCCTGCTCCCAACCGAGATTGGTCTGCACCTTCTTCACCTGAGGGTAAAAATAGTGGCACACCTCGGTAGCCGCCTCACTCAGAGTATGGAGCGAGCGGAGCAATGGAGCCTTGTAGTCCAAAGCCTCACCGGTATAAGATATAAAGATGGTAGGGATACAGAGGGTATCGTCGATGATGAACACTGGCGATGTAGGATCCCATGCAGAATAGCCACGAGCCTCGAAGGTGTTGCGGATACCGCCGTTAGGGAATGAGCTGGCATCAGGTTCCTGCTGGACAAGCAATTTGCCAGAGAATTCCTCAATCATACCACCCTTTCCGTCATGCTCCACGAAGGCATCATGCTTCTCGGCAGTACCTTCTGTCAATGGCTGGAACCAGTGAGTATAATGTGTTACCCCGTTTTCCTCAGCCCAGAGCTTCATGCCGGCAGCCACGGCATCAGCGATGGAACGGTCCAGACGAGTACCGTTATCTATCACATCGATGAGTTTCTCATACACATCAGATGGCAGATACTTGTACATCTTCTGGCGGTTGAATACATACTTGGCGAAGTACTCCGAAGGGCGCACCTTGGGAGCCTCTACCTCTACAGGTCTTTTCTTAAAGGCCTCGGCTACAACCTCAAATCTCAAATTAGCCATTCTTTCTTTTATTATTAATTATAAGTTTGCGGGTGCAAAGTTACGAAATAATTAGCTAACTGCTACCATTTCTGTCGTTTTTTTATGCATAATTCAAACTTTTCTTATACATAAAGTGCCTTTTTCCTACATGGCGACGTAATCTTTCCTACGTCCTGACACAGAAACTCCTGCGTCGCCATGTAATTTCAAGGGCATTAGAAGAGAAAAAAATCCCTTGCAACCACTAGAGTCGCAAGGGATTCACATTATCCACTTATCTATTTGTACCTTAAGGGTTTATTGAAGATTGGAGGTAGGCAATTAGAAACGGTATACAACAAAGCTGTTTGGCTTCATCTTCACGTTCAACACATTGCCCTGAACCTGTGCATCTGATACTACAGGAACAACCACATTTTTATTGTCTATCTTGTTTTCTGCCTGAATATCGTCGGCATGGAGAACGGTTACCTTACCTGGGTTCAACGTCTTGATACCATTAAAGGTTACGTTGATTTCCTTTGCCTCGTTAGAAGTGTTGGCAATCTTTACGATGTAACTCTTGGTAGCCTTATCGAAGCAAGCGGTGGCATAGAGACCGTTCTCGCCTGCTACAGCCTTGCCGTTCTCGGTAAGTTTCAACACATTGGTACCCTTGTTCTCGCCGTAGAGCTGCTGAACATAGTAGTTGGCTGAACGGACAGAGCTGAGGTTATCGAACCAGATGAGGTCCGGACGCCACTGCCATCCCTCTACATGAGCGAAGAGAGGTGCATAGGTAGCCTGATAAACCACATCAGCATTGCGCTCCAAACCGGTCATGAAGCTGCCTCAGAAAGGGCTGCTTCCCATGAGTTTGGATCATTCTCGGCATGAGCAGCATACTCGCCGGCAAAGACCTTAGGACCCTTGCGGTCGTACTTGTCGTAACGGCTGGCATTGCTGCGGAACCATTCCGGACTCTTGTAGTAGTGCTCATCCACCATGTCTACGCCCAACTTGCGCATCTGCTCCCAACCGTAGTCGAAGTCCTTGCCATCAGCAGATGGACCTGATGAACCGCAGATCTTGATCTTTGGATACTTGGCATGAATCTGCTCCATGAACTTCTGCAGACGCTCAGGGTACATAGGTCCCCACTGCTCGTTACCGATACCAATCTGCTTCAGATTGAATGGTGCTGGATGACCCATATCGGCACGGAGCTTACCCCACTTAGAGGTGACAGGACCATTGGCAAACTCGATGAGGTCGAGTGCATCGTCGATATAGCTCTGAAGATCCTTGACTGCTACATGTGCATTAGGATCCTTATCATCGTTCTGATACTGGCAAGCCAGACCTACAGAGAGAATAGGCAATGGCTCAGCACCAATCTTCTCTGAAAGGAGGAAATACTCATAGAAGCCCAAGCCCAATGACTGATAGTAGTTAGGGAAAAGGCGATGTGGGAAGGTATCTCTCCAGCGGTTCTCGTTCAAAGGACGGTTCTCAGGAGCACCCACAGAGTTCTTCCACTCATAACGGGTATCGAGGTCGGTTCCCTCGACGATACATCCACCAGGGAAGCGGAAGATGCCTGGCTTCAAGTCAGCCAAATCCTGTACGAGGTCGGCACGGAGACCATTCCAGTTGTCCTCAGGGAAGAGAGAGATATGGTCGAGGTCTACGCTCTCAGAACCCTTCTCCAGATAAACACGCATCAAACCCTTGGCATCGGTCTGAGGAGAAGTAAGGGTAGCAGTAAGCTTCTGCCATTTATTATTGGTGATGTTGATGACCTGCTTGGCAATGACATCATTCTTTGAATTGACGAGTTCTACGCGAATCTTGCCCTGCTTGCCATCGATGAGATGAAGACGGCCATATACGGTGAAATCGTACTTCATATCCTTCTTCAAGCCCATGCCGAAGAAGCCACGGTTCTCAAGACCAGTCTGCTTCTCACGTGCGCCTGCGCTCTCAAGTGTTACATAATGAGGATTGCGGTCGAAGGCAGGTTTTACGTCGCTGAGGGTTACATTTCCGAATGTATTCCATCCCATCAGGCGCTGTGGGAATTCGAAGGAACGGTTCTCTACCATCTCTGCATAAAGACCACCATCGGCACCGAAGTTGATATCCTCGAAGAAGATACCATACATGGTAGGCTGGATTTCTGCTCCAGGCTTGTTAGCCTGAACAGTAAACTGATGCTGTGCGAAAGCTCCGAGTGAAGACATCGCCAGCAATGCTGCTGCGAAAATTTTTGCTTTTCTCATATTGTTCGTTATTTTTATTTTTAGGCTGTACCTACACTTTTCCGTGATAGGTGGTGCAAAGATAAAAAAATCCACCCCGAATGAGGTGGATTTTCTGTTTAAATATATTGGATTTTCGTATAAATCCCTGCTTTTCTACTATTTATCTAATGGAATGAGCACGAAAGTGAAGTTCTTATCGCCATAATGGAGGCGATATTTCTCCAATGGCCATGCACCCCAAGAGTTCTCACCAGCCACACCTGAATGCTCTGCATCGAGGAAGAGATTGGTGAATTTTGACTTCTTCAGGTTGAAACTGTGGCGCTGATCCTTGTCGTCACCATCATCCAGTTCTTCTGTATCGAAGTGGATGGCGGAAGCATAGAATGGCTTGCAGCTCTTCACCTTGAATCCGAAACCGGAAGCATCGGTCTGATTCCACCAGCGCATATCACCCTTGGTTCCACTCTCCTGTGGACGGATGTATGGGAAGTACTGGTTGTCGGCATCAGCGCTGTAGATTCCGATGCGCATGCAGTCCTCACGGTCTGAATAGTTCTCGATAGGACCACGGCCGTAATACTGGCTCTTGTCCATATCGTATGGCAACTGCATCAGCATACCGAAACGGAACAGATCGCTGACCTTGGCATCATCAGAAGCATCAAACTCCTGGCTTACCTTCATCGCACCGGTGTTAGGCATGATGAGATAATCGATTTCCAGCTCGCCTTTCACTTCTGGCATCTCATAGGTTGCACAGATGCTGATGGTGTTTGCCTTCTTATCCTTTTCAACAGCTACGCCCTTCAGGTTCATGACAGGATTCTTCCAAACTTGGAACTTCTTCTGCAGACCGGCACCGAAATCATTATCGGTAGGAGCACGCCAGAAGTTTGGCTTCAGGGTACCGCCCTCGCCGAGGAGCGACTTGCCACGATAGGTATATTCAGAGATGAGACCGGTGGTACGGTTCACCTTCACAGTCAGATCAGGAGTAGTGACGGTGATATCCTCTTCGCCCTTCTTGTCGATGAGCTTAGCCTTCACCTTCTTGCCGTTCTGAGCCTTAGCCATGTTGTCTGCACAATGACCGCAGCACTTCTTCTCCTTCACTGCCAGCTGGGCATAAGCCACAATCTGACCAGCCTCCATCAGAGGTTCAGCCTTCTTCAGACGGAAGTCGATGTTGAGGAATACCTCCTTGCCCTTTACCTTAGAAAGGTCGTAAGGGATGGTGAAGTTCTTGGTCTGCTGGGCAGCCACTTCGATATCAGCGATGGTACCATTCTGAGTCTCCACGCCGTCCTCAATGAGGCTCCATGCCAAGCATAGTTGCTCAAATTGCGGAAGAAGTTCTCATTGTATACACTTACTTCACCCTTCTCTGCATTCACCATCTTAGCCCAGATGTTCTGATACTGGTAGGCTACCTCGTAGGCATGAGGATTGAGCTGACGGTCAGGACCGATGATACCATTGCAGTTGAAGTTGTTGTCGCTAGGGTCGTAATTGTTGTAATCGCCACCGTAGCAATATTCTATCTTGCGGAGCTCTTCATTGCTCATCTTCTCAGGATTCTTGATGGTCATCGGCTTCAATACCTTGCGGTGCAAGCCCTGGTCAACGAAATCCCAGTCAAAACCACCCTGGAGGATAGGATACTTGCGAATCAGATTCCAGTAATCCTTCAAATTACCGCCTGAGTTACCCATGGTATGGTTGTACTCGCACTGGATGAGCGGCATCGGACTGTTAGGGTCCTTCGCATACTTTTCACAAGCACTTACAGGATAGTACATAGGGCAGAAGATATCGGTACCCTCGCCTCTGCTTGCCTGCTCATACTGAACCGGACGACTCTGGTCCTGGCTCTTGATCCACTTGTAAGCCTGCAGGAAGTTATCGCCCATCACAGTCTCATTACCCAACTCCAGGTTACGACACTAGGATGATTGAAGTACATGGAAACATTGTGCTGGTTGCGCTCCATAATCTGCTTGGCAAACATCGGTTTCTTGGCAGCTGCATCATCGCCATACTGGAAACCGTGACTCTCCTGGTTAGCCTCTGCTACCACATAGATACCATACTCATCGCAGAGCTCGTACCAGCGTGGATCATCAGGATAGTGGCAGGTACGGACAGCGTTGATATTCAGGCGCTTCATAATCTTGATATCCTGAATCATGCGCTCCATGCTCAATACATAACCTCCATCAGGGTCAATCTCATGACGGTTGGCACCCTTGATGAGTACAGGCTGACCGTTGACAAGGAACTGCTTATTCTTGATTTCCACCTTGCGGAAACCTACCTTACAGGAGTCATGCTTGCCGCCTTCATAGCGTCCTTCTTCTGAGCACCCATCAGGGAAACCTGCAGGGTATATAAATAAGGTGTCTCGGCACTCCACTTGTGTGGATTCTCTACGTTCATCGTAATGTTGGCTGTTCCATTCTTTGCCAATCCTGTAGCTGTAGCCACCTGCTTGCCCTCTTTGTCGAAGAGGATGAAGTTCAGCTTGCCGTTACCCTTTACCTTGGTAGAGATATTGAGCACACCATCCTTGTAGTTGTTTACAAGGTCAGGAGTAACACGGATATCCTCCAAATGCAACTTGGCATCGCGGGCAAAGAGATAGCTCTCACGAGCCACACCACTCAAGCGCCAGAAGTCCTGATCCTCATCCCAGGAACCATCACACCAGCGGAAGGTCTGGAAAGCAATCAGATTCTTGCCCTTCTTCAGATAAGGAGTGATGTCAAACTCGGCAGCTACCTTGCTATCCTCTGCATAACCGGCAAACTTGCCGTTTACATAGAGATAGATGTTGGAAGTAACGCTACCGAAATGAGCTACTACCTGCTTGCCATCCAGTTGGCAGGGATGTCGATGATACGGCGGTAAGAACCTACATGGTTATCCTTGGTAGGAACTGCTGGTGGCTGCTCATTGAAATGTTCACGCCATGCAAAACCATTATTTACATACTCCGGATCGCCGAATCCGTTCATCTCCCAGTTGCCTGGAACATTCATGGTCTTCCATTTGGAATCATCAAGATCTTCCTTGTAGAAGTCGGTAGGACGCTGGTCTGCATTAGCCACCCAGTTGAACTTCCAGGTTCCGTCGAGCGAAAGGAAATACTTGCTCTCCGTCTTGTTCATGTGCAGGATATCCTTGCTCACGATCTTACCGTCTTTCTCAGAAACCCAGTCATCTGCCGGATAGGTGAAGAAATTGGTGTGCAACGGAAAACGATTGATGGCATTCACCTGAAGGTCGTGCCATTCTGTGTAAGTTGGCTGTTGGATGGTCGTCTTATTCAACGACTTAATGGCAGTCTTCGGTTTGGTTGCACCAAAGGTTGCCATTGCTAATCCTGCCAAACTCAATGTTACGAACAGTCTCTGTTTCATGTTTGTTAGTTATTTATACATTAGATTGAAATTACACCTTATTATATATAGGCATATCCTTGAGCATCTTATATGCCTCCATGTTGCCGGTAGCCTCAGCTAAGCAACTGCAAATATATGAAAATTAAGTTAGAAACAAGCAGATCGCCCGTTTTTTTATTATTTTTTCAACACCGGAGCACCATTTTTCCAAGAAATAGGTACCCATACCATCATAGAAAGGCATATAAATATATAAAACTTTTTCAATATCTGCTAAAAGAAAATGACAAAAAAGTTTGGTGTTTCCCAAAAAATGCATTACCTTTGCCATCATAAAATAAACAACGAAACGACATAAAAATTATGATGACAATCGAAGAATACAGAGCAGCCATCTTGCAGGCTTTGCTCGATACTAAGAACGAGGACGGCACTCCAGCCATTACTCCAAGGGAAGCACAGGAAGCACTCAACGGATTTACCGACGACGAGTTGCAAGACGGACTCCTATGGAATTCGCCCGAAGACGTGGCGTCAATTATCCTTGAGGGATAAATCACGGAAGTTATATTCAGCTACCAACAGATAAGAATAGGAGCAAAGACCCTTTTTGCGGGGTCTTTGCTCCTATTCCCATTTATACTTTCTGTTCTTTCCTTTAAAGACAGTCTTCAACAGCCCCGCAATACTTCATTTCTGTTGCAAAAGCAATAAAAAACTAAAGAATGCGACAAAAAACAAAAGAATGTGCAGTTTTTCTTTCACAATTCAATTATTATTTGTAAATTTGCAGCCGCATAAACGGAAAGGGAACTTGCAAATCCCTCTTCAATCAGTTTAAAAAGATAATTTTACCGGTAAAAAAAGATATATTAAATAATGAAGATAGAAAACGAAATCATCAGCTCGGTCATCGCTGCGGTGAAGGAGCTTTATGGTCAGGACGTACCTGAGAAGATGGTAGCCCTGCAGAAGACCAAGAGTAATTTCGAAGGTAACCTTACCCTCGTCGTATTCCCATTCCTCAAGATGTCAAAGAAAAAGCCTGAGGATACAGCACAGGAAATCGGCGAATACCTGAAGAAAAACTGCGCTAATGTTATCGCAGACTTCAACGTGGTAAAGGGTTTCCTCAACCTTTCTATCGCTCCTGCCGCTTGGGTAGGACTATTGAACACCATCAACGCTGACCCTAAGTTCGGTGAAAAGCCTGTTACTGAGAACAGCCCGCTCGTCATGATCGAGTACTCTTCTCCTAACACCAACAAGCCTCTCCACCTCGGTCACGTTCGCAACAACCTCCTCGCTGGTCTCTGGCTCAGATTATGGAGCTAACGGCAACAAGGTAATCAAGACAAACATCGTTAACGACCGTGGTATCCACATCTGTAAGTCTATGCTCGCCTGGCTCAAGTGGGGCAATGGCGAAACTCCTGAAACTTCCGGCAAGAAGGGCGACCACCTCATCGGCGACTACTATGTACTTCGACAAGCACTATCGTGAGGAAATCGCAGAACTCAAGGCTCAGTATATGAAGGATGGCATGGACGAGGAAGCTGCCACAGAGAAAGCTAAGGTAGAGGCTCCGCTGATTAAGGAGGCTCACGAGATGCTCGTAAAGTGGGAAAACAACGACCCTGAGGTTCGTGCACTCTGGCAGAAGATGAACAACTGGGTTTACGCTGGCTTCGACGAGACTTACAAGATGATGGGCGTAAGTTTCGACAAGATATATTATGAGTCAAATACTTACCTCGAAGGTAAGAAGAAAGTAGAGGAAGGCTTGGAGAAGGGTCTCTTCTTCCGCAAGGACGACAACTCTGTTTGGGCTGACCTCACCAACGAGGGTCTCGACCAGAAGCTCCTGCTCCGTTCTGACGGCACCTCTGTTTATATGACTCAGGACATCGGTACTGCCGACCTCCGTTTCAAGGACTTCCCTATCGACAAGATGATCTACGTAGTAGGTAACGAGCAGAACTACCACTTCCAGGTGCTCTCTATCCTGCTCGACCGCCTCGGCTTCAAGTGGGGTAAGGACTTGGTTCACTTCTCTTACGGAATGGTAGAGTTGCCTAACGGTAAGATGAAGAGCCGCGAGGGAACCGTAGTAGATGCTGATGACCTGATGGCAGAGATGATTAAGGATGCTCGCCAGACAAGCGATGAGCTTGGCAAGTTCAAGGACATGAGCGAAGAAGAGCGTCAGGAGATTTCACGCATCGTGGGTCTCGGAGCGTTGAAGTACTTCATCCTCAAGGTAGATGCTCGCAAGAACATGCTCTTCAACCCAGAGGAGAGTATCGACTTCAACGGCAACACAGGTCCTTTCATCCAGTATACCTACGCTCGTATCCGCAGCATCATGCGCAAGGCAGCAGCCGAGGGCATCGAGATTCCTGCTGAGTTGGGCGCAGATGCTCCTATCAACGAGAAGGAGATTGACCTCATCCAGAAGATGAACGACTTCGCAACAGCCGTAGCCGATGCCGGCAACAACTACAACCCTGGTGGTATCGCTAACTACTGCTACGAGTTGACCAAGGAGTTCAACCAGTTCTACCACGACTACAGCATCCTGAATGCTGAGAGCGAGGCTGAGAAGATTACCCGTCTGGTTCTTGCAGCCAACGTGGCAAAGATCTTGAAGAACGGTATGTCTCTGCTCGGCATCGAGGTTCCAGAAAGAATGTAATATATACATAAGATATAATAACCTACAATTTAAAATAAAAAATATTGACTATTTGACATAATGAGCATGGCCCTGGAGCTCGACTCCAAGGCGCATGCTCATTTCAGTTTTAGCCAATCCTTTTTGTTTTCCAACCCCAAAAAGAAAAAATATGAATAAAATGCCCGTAAATCCTCCTTCATGGAGAAACGATACAGTCTTGCCTCTGCCCAACGAGGTAAGAGCCAACGCCTGGGCTGTGGATGCCGCCTGTTCCGGCAATCCCGGTCCGATGGAATACCAATGCATCGACCTTCAGACCGGTGCCCAGGTTTTCCATTATGGTCCTATCCACGGCACCAACAACATCGGCGAGTTTCTCGCCATCGTCCACGCCCTCGCCCTGATGCAGCAGAAGGGCATTACCGACAAGGTAATTTATAGCGACAGCGTGAATGCCCAGCTCTGGGTAAGCAAGAAACAATGCAAGACCAAACTGGAGCGCACTCCCCAGACCGAACAGCTCTATCAGGTCATCGCCCGAGCCGAGAACTGGCTCCGCACCCACCCCATCAACATACCTATTATAAAATGGGAGACGAAGAAATGGGGCGAGATTCCAGCCGATTTCGGAAGAAAGGGATAAAAAGGACATTTTTATGTGCCTTTCTCGAAATAATGCCCGCAAAAGCTTGCAATTTCAGATATTTTGTTTAATTTTGCAGCTATTATCGTATTAAACATACATAATCGCAAGAATGGAAATAGAAAAAGAAACAATATTATTAATGTCGAAAGGAGACAAGAAAGCATACGAAACGATGTTCCGCAGGTTCTATCCTAAGGTACACCGTTTTGTGGCCATGCTCTTGAAAAACGAAGATGATGCTGATGACGTCAGCCAGCTCATCTTCTTAAAGGTATGGAACAAACGCGAGAAGTTTGCCGATATCCAGGACTTCGATTCCTACCTCTTTATTTTGGCAAAATATACTGTCATCAACTATATTTCCTCCAAGCACATCATCCAATAGATATTGACAGTCTGCCAGACAGATACGCCAACGAATCTTCGCCACATGACGATGTGGTGGCAAAGGATACCCAACTGCTCATCGACATGGTGGTAGAAAGCATGCCGCAACAACGCCAGCAGATTTATCGCATGAGCCGCGAACAGCATCTCAAGAACGAAGAGATAGCCCAGCGGCTGGGTATTCAGAAGAAAACGGTAGAAAATCATCTTAACCTAGCTCTTAAAGAAATAAAAAAAGCCTTATATTTGATGATTTTGTTACCTTGGCATTGGGTGTAACACCATTGAAACATGTCTTAAAAGTAAATGAAGTTTTTATTATGGCAACAAAGATAAGGGATATCATAGATTATTATAGCGGGCACAATGTGCCGGATGAAATAAAAGAAAGGGTATTAGATAGGATTTCCAATACACAAGACGATAAAGAGGCGAACGAGGCATTTAGAAAATTATGGGACAAGGCTGATTCAGCCTACATGGAAGAAGAAGAAATTTCTGCTGCCTACAACCGCCTCTTCGAAACAGAAGAAACAAGAGAAATAGAAAAGAAAAAATCGCTTCGAATCTTCAACTTTGCCAAACTGGCTGCCGTCTTCGTACCGCTGCTGATACTGATTGTATTCGGCAAGCTCTACGTCCAGATGAACAACCAACTCAAGGATATAAAACTGGCAACCATGCTCCAGGAGCATACCATCAACGAAGAGAGCAAAGTCATCGCCTTGGCAGACGGAACGAAAGTAAGACTCAGCCAGAGTTCCGTACTCCTCTATCCTTCCTCTTTCAAGGGAGCAGAAGAACGCAAGGTTTTCCTGTCGGGAGAGGCATTCTTCGACATCAGGCATGATGATGCACAGCCGTTCCACGTCAGCACTCCTCATTTCGAGATTACCGACTTGGGCACCTCTTTTACGGTTTCATCTTATTCAAATACAGATGAAGTATCTGCCACACTCAAAACCGGCAAGATAGAACTCCGCATCATAGGTCAGGAAGACAAGGTTTACAGCATGAAGCCTAACGACCAGTTAGTATATAATGTAAAGACCAAGGCAGTAAACCTCCGCAAGGTTCGGCCGAAGAAGATGGTACAAGCTGGCGCAACAAGGAGATTGACCTGAACGATGTTACGCTGGCAGAAGCTGGTAAGATTCTGGGTAATGCATACGGAGTGAAATTCACCTTCCGTTCAAAGATTCACCAGAAGACGAAGGTTACAGTTCATTTCAACCGTGGCGAAACCCTCTCGGGAGCCATGTTTGTCCTGAAGAACCTGATTCCTGGTCTGGAATATGAAGTGAAGAAAGATGAAGTAATCATCAGGTAGGCATATATTATAATACCTCAGTTCGGGATAACGAGCTCTATCTAAAGGCTTTATAATGTTTTTATATAAGGGACACAGAGGCTTGGCAACCATCTATATATCTTGGATGGTTGCTGAGACAAAATCCTCATGTAAAAT
>ENA-OQDW01000268-OQDW01000268.1-human-gut-metagenome-genome-assembly--contig:-NODE-268-length-22572-cov-8.867320_pt1 | contig 22572 bp, 24 predicted proteins | sample MGYA00242784_ERZ504613 | MGnify/ENA primary metagenome ERZ504613 (study PRJEB26092, sample SAMD00036330) | human gut metagenome | host: Homo sapiens | study: EMG produced TPA metagenomics assembly of...
CTCCGATAATGCCTGATTCTTTGATATTCCTGATTACCCAGTGGTCCATATTACCATATTTAAAAGGAACCACCCTTTCCTGTCCTTAACGGGAAGGCACGACAAGGTAGCAACCGCCATGACGATGCCTGATAACATTATTTTCTTCATATCTGTTTCTTTTATATATTATTAAGGCTGCAAAGATAGAAAAATATTTTCTAGTTTTCAGTTTTCTTCGACATAAAGCATAAAAAATTAAGAAATAATAATATATTTACTGCATTTTAATTGCCATAAAACAAAAAAGTCCTGCATTTGCTGTTATAAACAAATACAGGACTCCTGATTCAATATACAAAACAGAATCTCTTGCACCGGTTACAATAGAGACATGCACCGGTTACAATAGAAACATGTTCCGATTACTCCAAAAGCTATTATCGGTTTGAATACATATTATCGTAATACTTCTGATAATCACCCGATGTTACATTATCCATCCATTCCTGGTTATCGAGATACCATTTTACGGTTTCCTCGATACCCTCCTCAAACTGGAGAGATGGCTCCCAGCCCAATTCCTTCTGCAACTTCCTAGAGTCGATGGCATAACGCATATCGTGACCCTTTCTGTCTGTTACATAAGTGATGAGATCCATATCCTCGCCTTCCTTTCTGCCGAGCAATCTATCAACAGTCTTGATTACCACCTTGATGATATCGATATTCTTCCACTCGTTGAAACCGCCGATGTTATAGGTCTCGGCAATCTTACCCTTGTGGAAAATCATATCGATGGCACGGGCATGATCTACTACATACAACCAGTCGCGCACGTTCTCACCCTTACCATATACCGGCAATGGCTTGCGATGACGGATATTGTTGATGAACAGCGGAATCAACTTCTCTGGGAACTGGTATGGACCGTAGTTATTAGAGCAGTTGGTCACGATGGTAGGCATACCGTATGTATCGTGGAAAGCACGGACGAAGTGGTCTGAGCTTGCTTGGATGCAGAATATGGAGAGTGAGGATTGTACTTGGTTGTCTCCAGGAAGAACTCCTCGCCGTAAGCCTCGTGGTTCTTATCGCTGGATGCCTTGGTAGTGAAAGGAGCAGGAACGCCCTCAGGATGAGTCATCTGCAAAGCACCGTAAACCTCATCAGTAGAGATGTGGTAAAAGCGCTTACCCTCGTATCCTTCAGGAAGACTCTCCCAGTAAATCTTTGCCGCCTGGAGCAGAGACAGGGTTCCCATCACGTTGGTCTGAGCGAAAGTGAATGGATCCTTGATACTTCTATCTACGTGGCTCTCGGCAGCGAGATGAATGATGCCATCCACCTTGTAGTCCTGCATCAGCTTCAACATCAGGTCGAAATCGCAGATGTCGCCCTTAACGAAAGTATAGTTAGGCTTGTCCTCGATGTCCTTGAGGTTAGCCAGGTTGCCTGCGTATGTCAACTTGTCGAGGTTGATGATGTGATACTCAGGATATTTGTTCACGAAAAGTCTTACTACGTGTGAGCCGATGAAACCAGCACCGCCCGTGATAATGATATTCTTCATTTCAATTAATAATTTATAATTAATAATTATTTTGCTGCCGCCAATTCAGCGATGCACTTCTTCAAACTGTCAGTCCAGTATGGCACCTTGAATCCGAAAGTCTGCTTGAGCTTACTCTTGTCAAGTACAGAGAAGTGAGGACGCTTCACTGGGCTTGGGAACTCCTCGCTGTAGCAAGGCTGTATATCGCAAGTATTTCCGCTCAGTTCGCAGATAATCTTAGCGAAATCAAACCAAGAGCAGACACCCTCATTAGAGAAGTGGTAGATGCCCGTCTTATCCAACTGGTCAGTTTCGATGATATGTGAGATGACAGCAGCCAGGTCGCCAGCGTAAGTTGGAGTACCCACCTGGTCGAAGACCACCTTCAGGGTGTCGTGGCTTGCCGTGAGACTCTGCATGGTTTTCACGAAGTTCTTACCCCACTGCGAGTAGAGCCATGCTGTACGGATGATGATATGCTTGCATCCAGTAGCTTCAATACTCTTTTCGCCTGCAAGTTTCGTTTTACCATATACCCCCAAAGGATTCGTTTCCCAATCTTCACGGCAAGGTATATTCTTGTCGCCCTGAAAAACATAGTCAGTAGATACATGAATCAAAGTACCATCTACCTCCTTCATAGCCTGTGCCAAATTTCCCGCAGCAGTATTGTTGAGCAGATTAGCCAGATCGTAATCTGTTTCAGCCTTATCTACGTTGGTATAAGCAGCGCAGTTAACAATTACCTGAATATCATTCTCCCTCACCTTTTCTCTGATAGCGTCAAGATTGGTGATATCCAGTTTTTCATAGCCTTCAGCCACATCGGTGAAGACAAACTTGTGATTGCTTTTTTGGGCACAGATTTGCATTTCATGTCCCAATTGACCATTAGCGCCTGTTACTAATATATTCATTGTTTTAATATTTTATTCAATATAATATTTTAAAGTCTACTTACCATTTCCCTCTACACATGAAGAAAACTGATTTTTTCTTTCGAAATCTATTTCCTACTACTATATATAAATCCATTCATCTATATATAAATATGTGGCAAAGGTAAAAAAATAATTTGAGTTGACCAAAGAAAAGAGAAGAAACTAACATATATTAAACAAAGACCGCCACACTTTTTCACAAAAGCATGGCGGTTTTCCCTAAAACATAATAGATAAGCTTTGCCTTTAAGGGCAAACTTGAATCATCAAGTAGCCTAGTCTATTACCAATCCTTTTTTCCCTAATATAAACTAAACCTGTTTTCCTATTTAAATCAACATACTAAATCAACAAAAGGAATTTTCTTTATCATTAAATACTTTTAGAAGACTTGAAGTGGTAATTAAACCATTAAAACTACTGTTTTCTGATTTCGTTTGCAAAGTTATATTATTTTTTTCAAAGTTGTATACCTAAGTAGCATTTTGGTAAAAAATCAGCCTACTAAAGAACTAGATAACTTCTTAAGAATCAGAGGCTTTAATCTATTAACTATTTTTATCTAAAGTAAATGGTATTATATGAAAGGAAATTTGTATCTTTGCACCACAAAACGGACAAAAGGACGAAAATAATATTTAAAAGACTATTTTGTTATAATTATAAAGAAGCATTAAAGATGAAACTACTTATATATTTACTTCTTTTGCTTACTATGCCATTGGCTGCTCAAGGCAAAACGGACGAGAAGACTTTATTGGATCGTATTGACAAGATGATTGAAAACGACCAATATTATCAGGGAATCAAGGAAAAGGAATTGAAACATCTGAAGCGGCAAGCTTATGAAGCTGAAGACAACCAAACCCGACTACTGTTTCTTGACAGCATATATCATGCCTATAGCGCTTACCGCTACGATTCAGCATACGCATATATGAAACAGGGGCTTGAATTGGCAGAAAAATGTCATAACACCTATTATATTTTACGCAACCAGATAAACCAGGCATCCATACTCTCGGTAAGGGGGTTTTATGACAAAGCAGAAAACTTACTCCAATCGCTCAATCCCGACGAGATGCCATACCAGTTGAAGCTATACTATTACTTCACCTTCACCTGGCTCTATAATTATTGGGCATCATACGCAAAGAACTCTGATTACGCCGAAGAATTCCATGCCCAGAAGAAGCATTATTTGACCCTCCTGATACAGAGTTTTAACGAAAACAGTAAGAAATCTGCCTACTATCAGTATCTCATGGGCGAATACGCCTATTTCAACAACCCTACCAGCAAGGAATCGCTCAACCATTATCAGAAGGCACTGAAGATGTCGCCAGCCAAATCCCGTATCCATGCCATGTCAGCTTATGGTATAGCCAGATATTACAAAAAAAAACGGCAAATTCGACCTTTACGAGGAATTTCTCGTAGAGGCATCCGTGAGCGATGGATTGTGCCAACTCAAAGAAACTGTTGCGCTTCAAAAGCTAGCCTACTACCTCTTTAAAAAGGATGCGAGCAACAGCAAGAGAGCTGCCAAATACATCCAGCACACGATGGAAGATGCCCAGTTCTTCAACAACCAATTGCGCATGATGCAGATTTCCAATATCCTTCCAGTCATCGCTTCAGCCAACCAGCAGGCTGCCGAGCGCTCTCGTACCCGCTTTCTTTGGGGGCTCATTGGTGTAAGCATGGCGCTGGTCATCATTCTCATCCTCTCATTCGTCAATAACCGACAGAAGAACAGGCTGAAGAAAAACAAGGCTGAGATTGAAGAACAGAACGAGAAGCAGAAAGAGATGAATGCACAGCTCACCGAACTGAACCAGCAGCTGATAGAGACCAATATCAAGCGAGAGACCTACATGCGCCTCTTTATGGACATCAGTGCGGCTTATATCAGCAAGTTATCAGATTACCGCAAACTGGTAAGCCGTAAGATCAAGGCAAACCAGACCGCCGATTTGCTGAAGAGTCTCAACACCAATAAATTGGAAGAAGAGGAATCACAGATGTTCTACAACCGGTTCGATAAGGCATTCATGGAATTGTATCCGGGTTTCGTTACTGAGTTGAACAAGCTCCTGCTGCCAGAATGTCAAATGGAAGTTCCTACTACGCACGACCTGACTACTGAGATTCGCATCTTTGCCCTGATGCGACTGGGTGTAACCGACAGCCAGGAGATTGCCACCCTGCTGCATTACTCCACCCAGACCATCTATAACTACAAGTCTGGAATGCGAGCAAAAGCGATTAATCGAGATACATTCGAATCAGATATCAATCAGCTTTGCCACATCATTAATAGTTAATAATTAATAGTTTATAGCATAAACCGCTTTGACTATCTTGCTCAACGGCGCAGCCTCTATAAACTATTAACTATTAACTGTAAACTATTAACTAGCTTCTGTGTATCACGGTTCCGTTAGCCTGATGCGTAGCAAGAACCAGAACCTCAGCTATTTGCACGTGTTCTGGAGCACTTGCAGCATAGAAGGCTACATCAGCCACGTCATCGCCGTTCAGAGGCTCTATGCCGCGGTAAACGTTGTCTGCGCGGTTCTGGTCACCGTGGAAACGGATGTTAGAGAAGTTGGTTTCAACCAAACCCGGTTTCACATTGGTAACACGCACTTTCGTATGCGCCACATCAATGCGCAAGCCGTCTGTAATAGCCTTTACAGCCGCTTTGGTAGCACAATATACATTACCTCCCACATAAGCAGCATCACCCGCCACACTACCTATATTGATTACATGACCATGATTACGCTCCACCATACCAGGTACAATCAGGCGCGTCATGGTTAAGAGTCCCTTGATATTGGTATCAATCATCTGGTCCCAATCTTCAAAATCGCCCTCATATTCAGGTTCCAATCCACGTGCGAGTCCCGCATTATTGATAAGCACATCCACATTGCGCCACTCCTCAGGGATGTAATCCACCGCTTTCTTGGCAGCTTCACGGTTACGCACATCGAAAGCCAAGGCAAGCACCTCAACGCCCTCAGCCTCGAGTTCTTTCTTCAGGATTTCCAACTTTCCCGTGTTTCTACCTGTAAGAATCAGGTTATAGCCGCCACGGGCAAAACGACGTGCACAACCTTCGCCAATACCGCTTGTTGCGCCTGTAATAAGAGCAATTTTATTCATATCTTTAATACTTTGAACTTTAATACTTTGAACTTTGAACTTTATGATTAGTCTTTGTTTTTTGAGGGTTCTTCTATCTTAAAGTATCAGAACTCTCACTTCAGCATTCGCCATTTTCTCTATCTGGTTCATCGGGCGTTTATAATAAACACTCTGGATAGCCTTGTTGATGATGCCATGCCCCACAGCAAGAACGGTCTGATCAGGATAAGTAACCTTGAGCCAGGTAAGGAAATTCTGGCTCTTGATTTCATCTTTTCCAGCGTCTCTATGTTGTCCGGCCAATCCTTTGGATCCTTCGGCAGGTCAGGGATGAATTTACCCGTAAAATCGCCCCAATCACGCTCTCTGAGCAAGGGAGTGGTGACAACGGGATGCGAGCCGGCGATAATTTCACAGGTCTGTATACTGCGATAGAGATCGCTCGATACGAAAACATCGATAGGTGTACCCGCCATTTTCCTGGCCACTTCCTCAGCCTGCTCAATACCTTTCATATTGAGCTTTCCCGGTGTTTGTCCCTGCATAATTTGCGCCTTGTTATCCACCGTTTCCCCATGGCGCACCAAATATAATTTTGTCATTGTCTTTACTTTTTCCGTCTATATCAAAAATGAGTTTTTACTTTTCCTAAGTCTATACTCCAGACATAGTTTTTACTTTCACTAAGTCTCTTTCCAAGACATTATGATTCTGATTTTGCTTACAAAATTACGGCTTTCTATCGAGACCAACAAATAATTTGCGTTAAATATAGCAATAATTAGCGTTAAATATAGCAATAATTTAAGTTTATATAAAAAACTTCTTGCTAGTTTCGGATTTCTTTCGTAACTTTGCCCCGAAATAACAAAATCAGTTTTAGTATGAAGGTAATACACAGTTCAATATTCCGCGCAGTATGCGCCATCATCGTAGGAGTCCTGCTCATCCAATATCGTGAGCAGACCGTCACCTGGATAACCATCGCCATCGGTGTTTTGTTTTTCCTTTCAGGTGTCATCTCCCTTGCCAGTTATTGGGCAGCCAAGCGCAATGCAGAGAAGATGCAGGGCCAGATTCTGTCTGATTCCAATGGTAAGCCTATCATGGGCATGATGCCTAAATTCCCGCTTGTGAGCGTAGGCAGTCTTATCCTGGGATTGCTGCTTGCCCTGATGCCTCAGGTGTTTATCGCCTGGCTGATGTTCATCCTGGCGTTCATCCTGATTTTGGGTGCTCTGACCCAGTTTGTCAACCTGGCTTCAGCAGCTAAGATGGGACGCGTAGGCATTCTCTTCTGGCTCTTCCCTTCAGCCCTTCTTCTGCTGGGTCTGCTCGCCATCATCAAGCCTTCAACCATCGCCTCTGCTCCTCTTTTCATCATCGGTTGGGGTATGCTCATCTATGGAGTAGTAGAGCTTCTCAACGCCTTTAAAGTCTCCAACAACAAGAGAATCTGGCTGAAGAACCAACAGCAGAAACAGGATTCAAAGGAGATTTATGTGGATGTAGAGGAAGTGAAGAACGAAGAGTAAAACAACGAAATCATTATATCATCATATATGAATAAAATTAAGTCTCTCTTTGCCTGGTTATGGCAAAAGTTTCGCGCATTCTGTACCTGGTACAAAGGATTGTATCAGGGCAGAGCGTGGTATACCAAGACCCTCGTTGCCTTGGCAAGTTGCATAGTCGCCTTCATCTTGTATCTGGGCGCAGTAGATATCAACTTCTTATGGCTCTTCGGCAAGTCACCTGGCTATTTCTCAGGCATCCTGGACCCACAGACCTCAGAGGCCTCTGAAATCTATTCGGCTGATGGAAAACTCATCGGCAAGTATTTCAACGAAAATCGTACTCCGGTAGAATATGATGAGGTAACACCTGATTTCTTCAAGGCACTGGTAGATACCGAGGATGAACGATTCTACAAGCATATCGGTATCGACCCTATCGGTGTGTTTGCTGCTGCCAAGGATGCACTCCTCCATCATAACGGGCGCGGTGCTTCTACCATCACACAGCAGCTGGCGAAGAACATGTTCCGTGTACGTTCGCAATATTCTACCGGTTTGCTGGGCAAGATTCCTGTACTCCGCCTGCTCATCATCAAGAGCAAGGAGTGGATCATCGCGGTAAAACTCGAAACGGTGTTCAGCAAGAAGGAAATCATCACCATGTATGCCAATACGGTAGATTTCGGTAGCAATTCCTATGGTATCAAAACCGCAGCGAAGACCTACTTCAACACCACCCCTAAGGAGTTGACCACCGGTCAGGCTGCCGTGCTCGTGGGCATGCTCAAAGCTACCACCTACTACAACCCACGCACCAACCCAGAGAACAGTCTTGCACGCCGCAACACCGTATTATATAATATGGTGACACATGGCGATCTCTCAAAAGACAGATACAATGAACTGAAAGATGAGCCTATCAAGCTCGATTTCAAGGTAGAAGAAAACTACGACGGACAGGCTAAATACTTCCGTGAGGCAGTAGCCAACTACCTGAAAGACTGGTGTAAAGACGAAGGTTACGACCTCTATACCAGCGGTTTGAAAATTTATACCACCATCGATACCCGCATGCAGAAGTATGCAGAAGATGCAGCCCGCAAGCAGATGAAACAGGTACAGCAGAACTTCAACAACCACTGGAGCATCCGCCGTACCCAGGCAGGCAAAGGCAACTGGATGGGTCAGGATCCTTGGCAGGATGAGAACCACAACGTGATACCAAACTTCATCCAGGGCATCGCCGAACGCCAGCCATTCTACAAGGCATTGATAGCCCGCTTCCCTAACAATCCCGACTCAGTAAACTATTACTATAAGGAGTGGGTTCACCCGGTTAAGGTATTCGATTATGACAAGGGCAGCATCACGTTGAACATGACATCAGAAGACTCCATCAAGTATATGACCACCTTCATGCACTGCGCCTTTGTAGCCATGGAGCCACAGACCGGAGCAGTAAAGGCATGGGTGGGCGATATCGACTTCGACCACTGGAAGTATGACAAGGTTACAGCCGAGCGCCAGCCTGTTCTACCTTCAAGCTCTTTGTTTATACCGAGGCGATGAATCAGGGTTTAACCCCTTGTGACAAGCGTCGCGACGAATATATCTCTATGGAGGTATACGATAAGAAGAAGCACGAGATGACCACCTGGCGTCCATCCAATGCCAACGGTTCGTTCTCGGGCGACAGCATCCCATTGAAGAGTGCCTTTGCCAAGAGTATCAACTCTGTGGCTGTAAGATTAGGACAGGAGATGGGCATCAAGCGCATCATCGAGACAGCTAAGAAGATGGGTATCAACAGTCCGCTGGATGACACCCCTTCTCTCGCCCTCGGTTCCAGCGATGTCAACCTCCTGGAGATGGCATGCGCCTACAGCACCATTGCCAACAATGGCAAGCACCACGACCCGGTATTGGTTACCAAGATTGTAGACCACGACGGTAAGGTGGTTTACGAGGGCCCTACCGATTCCGAGCAGGTGATACCTTACAAGAGTGCCTTCCTCATGCAGCAGCTCTTACAGGGCGGTATGAAGGAGCCGGGAGGTACATCCCAGAGTCTCTGGGGCTATGTAGGCAACTACCGTGATACTGAGTTCGGTGGCAAGACAGGTACCACCAATAACCACTCCGATGCCTGGTTCATGTGTGTGAGCCCTAAGCTCGTAGTTGGTGCCTGGGTAGGAGGCGAATACCGCTGTCTCCACTTCCGCACCGGAGCCTTGGGTCAGGGATCCAGAACCGCTCTTCCTGTGTGCGGTTACTTCCTCCAGAGTGTCTTTGGCGACCCAGCTTCCAGCAGTATCACGGCAAGTTTGACAAGCCACAGGACAGCGATATCACCCGCGATATGTACATCTGTGCAAGCTATGCACCAAAGCCAAAGGTAGATACCACCAAGGTAGACAGTACCGCCTTCCAGGAAGAGATCGTTCTCGATGACGAAGGCAACCCTATCATCCGCGAGGTTCCTGCCAAGAAGGCTGAAAGCGAATCTGCCAACGGTACAGCCACCACAGAAGAAAAGAAAGAGAAGAAGAAGGCCAAGCCAACGGAGCAGCCTGTCAACTTCGATGATCTTTAAATTTAGTTAATAATTTATAGTTTATAGCGGCTACGCCGTTTAGCAAGAAGGCGATTTAATATGGCTTATGCTATAAACTATAAATTATAAACTATAAATTAAATACAATGATTGATCTCGACAACGCGGAGTTGCAGAATGCACTCCAAATCATACAGTTTACCCGTCGTTCGCTTTTCCTTACCGGAAAGGCGGGGACGGGTAAATCTACTTTTTTACGTTATATAGCCGCCAATACCAAGAAGAAACATATCATTCTTGCCCCAACAGGCATTGCGGCCATCAACGCCGGAGGAAGCACGCTCCACAGCTTTTTCAAGCTTCCTTTCCACCCGCTGCTGCCCAACGACAGCATGTATTCCGTCCGCAACATCCGCAACACCCTGAAGTATAATTCAGAGAAGATAAAGATTATACGCGAGGTAGAGCTCATCATCATCGATGAGATCAGTATGGTTCGTGCCGATATCATCGATTTCCTGGACAAGGTATTGCGGGTATATTGCCGCAACATGCGAGAGCCTTTCGGGGGCAAGCAGCTGCTTCTGGTGGGCGATATCTTCCAGCTGGAGCCTGTGGTGAGGGAAGACGACCGTCGTCTGCTCAATCCCTTCTACCGCAGCAGTTTCTTCTTCAATGCCAAGGTGTTCGAATACTTCAAGCTCGTGAGCATTGAACTCAAGAAGGTATACCGTCAGAGCGATCCCGTTTTCATCAGCATCCTCGACCATATCCGCACGTCTCAGGTGCCCATGCAGGATCTCCAGCGCCTCAACCAGCGCGTGGGAGCCCAGCTCGATGAGAGCGATTCCAAACTTGCCATCACCCTCTCTACACGCCGCGATACGGTAGATTACATCAACGACAGCCAACTCCAGCGTCTTCCGGGAGAGCCTTGCCTCTTCCGTGGCCACATACAGGGCGAGTTTCCGGAGAGCAGTCTCCCTACCCTATCGAGCTTTACCTCAAGACGGGGGCTCAGGTTATCTTCATCAAGAATGATATCGAGCATCAGTGGGTGAATGGCACGCTGGGCACCATCATCGGTTTTGATGAGGATGAGGATGCCAAGATTTATGTGCGCACCGAGGAAGGCAAGGATGTGATGGTGGAGCCTGCGGCATGGAGCAACATGAGATACCATTTCAATGAGGTTGAGAAAAAGATTGAGGAGGAAGAGATTGGCAGATACGAGCAGTACCCCATCCGTCTGGCTTGGGCGATAACGGTTCATAAGAGCCAGGGCCTCACCTTCAACCAGGTGAAGATTGATTTCACGGGTGGTGTCTTTGCGGGCGGACAGACGTATGTTGCCTTGTCCCGCTGCACCAGTCTCGAGGGCATCAGTCTTCAGGAGCCGTTGCGTCAGAGTGATGTTTTCGTGCGCAATGATGTCAAGCAGTTTGCCCGTCATTATAACGACCAGAGCACCATCAACACAGCGCTTACCCAGAGTAAGGCCGACAAGCAGTATCATGATGCCGTCAAGGCCTTTGACAGGGGCGATATGCAGTCGGCTCTCGACAACTTCTTCCTTGCCATCCACAGCCGTTATGATATCGAGCAGCCGCTTGCCAAGCGTTTCATCCGCAGAAAGCTGAACAGGGTGAACGAGCTTCAGGCAGAGAACGAGCGGTTGCGCGAAGAAATAAGAAAGAAGGATGAAGAGAAGGAGAAGCAGCAGAAGTTCCTCAAGCGCCTTGCCACGGAGTATGTGATTATGGGGAAGGAGTGCGAAAAAGAGGGAATGAAAGAGGCTGCCATCATGAATTACCGCAAGGCCCTTACCCTTTATCCTGAGCACCCGGAGGCGAAAAAAAGGCTTTTAAAAGTAAAAAGGTAAAAAGCAATATAGATAAAACAAAAAACAGGCAAAATCACTTGCCTGTTTTTGTTTTATCTATAAGCTGAAAAGCTTTATCAACTGGAAACTTTCAACTATAAGCTATCATCTAGTACCATTGTACAGCGTTCGAATAACCGCTGCGCTTGTCGTATTTCAGCGCATCTGTCAGGGTGGCTGCGTTACAACGGAAGGTGAAGTTGTAGCTCGTATATGGAGCGAGAACCACAGAACAGCTCATGTTAAAACAGTGAAGATCACGAGCCAGACTGGCGGTGGTCATACTGATCTTGTGGTTGTCAAAATCATAACCGGATGAGAAACTGATGTTCCAGCCATCACTGATTCTTACGTTACCACTCATGTTTAGAGTCTGGGTAAACTTATATGCATAGCGCATCGTCTTCTCATTGAACTTTTCTCTTCGCGTATCCTCGCGCATTGTTACACCATAACCGAAGGTCAGCGACCATGGCATCTTAAACGCCATATAACCATCTGAATCCGTTTCAGCCTTGCCGCCCTTCTTGGCTGCCGTCTTACCCTTCTCCATGCTGTCGTCTACGTTGCTCTCGATGTCGGTATCCAGACCTTCATCGTCATCATCATTGCGCTGGCTGTCCTTCTTGTCATCCTCATCATCGCCCCCGCCAAAGAGTTTCTTCAGCTTCTCCGGGTTCAGTGTGAACGAGAAGTTTTGCGACATACCCTGGAATCGTCCGAACCTGCCCTTGCCCCACTCCGTATGGTACCCACATAAACATTGTTCTGGTCGTCCAGCTCGTAGGCATAGGTGGCAAACACAGCGTCCATGTTGAAGGTATAGTTCTTCCACCACTTCAGTCTGAGTTTGATATTCATATCGCTCCAAGGGCGAACCTTGCTGCGGTATTGTAACTCATGTTGATGTCGAACGCATCGATGATACTGAGTTTCTTGTATCCGGTAGAGTCCTTATCGCTCTTCACCTTCATCTCGATGTTGTTGCCCAGGGAAAACGAGATATTACCACTCTTACCCTTGCCCGGCGCATCGTAAAGGGCATTGGCATACTTCGAGTAGCTCACCAGTGATACGTTTCCGTCGGCATCGGTCTTCTGGTAGGTGTCCCAGTAGCCGTAGCGTGAAGCTCCGAAGTCTGGGGCATAACTGAAACTCACCGTAGGCGTAAACACGTGGCGCACAGCCTGTATTTTATCTCCAAAGAGCTTGCGGCTTGGTATGTAGAAACCATAGAGTTTGGTAGAGAGACCTACGCTCATGTTCCAGTTATATACGTTGTTGAAACCGTAGATGGTATCACATTTCTCCGTTTGGCTGGCTTCATCCCATGATCTCTCCACCTTGTTGGTATACATACGGTCAGTGAAATTGAACGATGGGTTCACATTGAGATATTTGAAGAGCGTGAATGTAGCGCTCACCGGTATCTGATGCTGCCATCCGTTGCGCCAGTCCTTGATGAGTGAACTGTGCATCAGCTTATCCTCTTTGGTATTGATGCTGTTAGAGATGTGTCCCGTATAGCTCATGGCTATCTTCTCGTACCATTTCTCATCGCCCACCATCTTCTTTCTTCTGAACGGATAGAAGCGGGAGATGCTGATGTTGAGGTCGGGCAGCGTCATGGCGATGGATTTATCGCGCATGTTCTGCGAGAGGTTGGCGGTGGAACTGAGCGTCATACCGATGCTTGAGAACGAGGTGCTCCAGTTAACAGATGAGGTTCGCGTACTCTGCGTCATCGTCTGCGGATTGTAGAGCGAATTGAGGTTGTTGCGTTCGTAGCTCGATGTGGCGAAGTTCACACTTGCCGAAAGCGAACTGTATGGGCTTGCCTTGCTGTCCTGGCGGTGGCTCCATTGCAGTTTGAAGCTCTCCTGCTCGGTATAGTCTGGCATTCCCTTGTCGCCGTTCTTCGTATCCTGGTAACTGAAGAAGAAGGAACCCGAGTATTTGTATCTCTTTCGGTAGTTGCTGGCTGCCGAGAGTCCCCACGATCCTTGGTATAAATCTCGCCCAGCAGCTTCAGGTCCCATTTATCGTTCATGGCGAAATAATATCCGCCATCTCTGAGATAGAATCCTCGTGCCGTTTCATCGCCGTAGGTTGGCATGATGAAACCGCTGCTGTAGCTCTTGGTGAACGGGAAGAAGCCGTAAGGGATGGCAAGCGGCATAGGCACATCGCACACCACGAGATAGGCTGGTCCGAATACCACATCCTTGCCCGGCCTTACCTTGGCTCGGGAGAGCGAGATGTAGAAGTCGGGATGCGGATTATCGCAGGTGGTATACTTTCCGTGCTGCAGATAGATGACTCCCGATGAGTCGCGTTTCGACTTCACACCGGTCAGGAATCCGTCTTGCTGTTCTGTATATACATTATTAATAAGGGCCTTCTTGCTCTTGAAGTTGAATTTGATGGTGTCGGTATCATAGGTGTCGCTACCCATCTTGAAGACAGGTTTGCCCTTGATGCCTCCCTCCACCGTACTGTCGGGTGTACCCATCGCCTTCACGTTGCTCTTGTCCATATCCATGGAGATGCGGTCGGAACTGAGGTCCATGTTGGTATACTTCACGTTGGAGTTTCCGTAGAGATATGCCACCTTGTTCTTGGCATCATATACGAGAGAGTCGTCCGCCTGATAGTTAACCGGTGCGTCTACTCCACCCTGTTTCTTTCTGGCGATACTGTCAAGGCGAATACTGTCATCCACCACTTTATTATGTTTCCATATAGCTTTCTGCAGCGAGTCCATCTGCGTGGTGTCGTCAGCCTGTTTCAGCTTGGGCTTTATTTCGTTACCCAGCGAGTCTACGAACACACTGTCCCCCACGCTGTCAACGGTTTCCGTCTTCTCCGTTTTCTTCTTTTTCTTTTTCGAATCGGGCGTACCTGGGTTAGCCACCATCATACACGAGATGGCAGCGAGCAGCAGCATAGCTATCGTCGATTGTTTTCTCATTCAATAAATTAGAATTCTATTCAAACATGCGTTCCCATTGCTGGAAGCGTTTTACTCCTTCCTCTCCGAACTTCATGAGACTTTTTTCTGCTTTCTCAATTGTTTTTTCCCGGTCGAGGTGAGTTTTGCTGAAGAATTTATCAGCGTAGCAAATCACCTTCTCCTCCATGGTTTCCGGCAGGAAATCCTGATGTGGCAGGGGCAGGTTCTGTGCTATGATCTGTGCCTCTGTGATGCCTGCACCGGTATGGCGCTCACATACGCGGGCATGTCGCTCATATCCTTCCTTGCGCAGGATTTCTGCTCCCAGTCGTCCATGGCAGATGTAGGGCTGTGAGCCGAAACACTGTATGCCTGGGGCATCGGTCATGAAGATGCCGAGGTCGTGGAGCATAGCTGCTTCTTCGATAAACTGGGCATCGAGTTGCAATTCGGGATGATACGAAACAATCTGTAGCGCTTTTCGCGCTACAGATTGGCTATGTGTAATGAGGATATGCCGAAGCTCATTATCCTCAGGATAATACTTATCAATAATAGCTTGATAATTCATTTCTATTATATTTACTCAGCATCGCGCTCGATGTAAGCGATAACATCGCCCTTGCGCACCTTGCTGCCCTGCTTGGCATTGATTTCTACGAGCTTGCCGCCCAATGCAGCTGGGATGGTTTCAAACTCGCCCCAAGGAGCCTGGATATAGCAGAAGGCATCACCTTCTTTATATTCCTTGCCGATGTATGGCTCTACAGCTGGCTGGCACTCGCCCTCGCCCTGGAATTCCCAGAAGAGCTGGCCGGCTACTGGTGCCACTATGGCATCTGCCTTGGCGTGCTTGAACTCTGCAAGCTGTGCAGGAGTAAGGGTTGTACCGAGCTTAGCATCCTTTGCCTTCTGAAGGTCGGCCAGGAAGTTCTTCTTTGCCTGTCCGCTCTTGTAGTTGCGATACTGCTCTGGGTGCATAGCGAGCTCAAAGAGTTCCTCATCGTCCTGACCGTAATCCCAACCGTTCTCGTCCATCTCCTTCTTGAAGTCGTCGAGGGCGTTGGTGAGCAATGTGTGTGCATCAACATCTGTAAACTCGCGGCCCTGCTTCTTGGCGAGCTCTACGAGTTCTGGGTCGATAGTTCCAGGAATCTTACCGCTCTTACCGAGAATCATACCCCACATAGAGTCGTCCATCATTACGAAGCGCCCCTTGCCCTGCTCCATGGTGAGGAGGTTCATCAGTGAGATGTTCTTTACATACTGGCTGAATGGGGTTACCAATGGAGGATAACCTACGCGTGGCCATACATACTCTACCTCGTCGAAGAGTTTGATGAGCAGGTCGTCCATAGACAACTCTTCCTCACCCTTCTTCTTGCGGATGTTGTTGATGGTCTGACGCATACCGCCGAGGTCTGCCATCATAGAACCCATCATACCGCCAGGGAGACCGCAACCGAGCAACAATGAAGACATGATCTTGTTACCTGGGTTGATGAAGTAGCCGAGCCACTCGTCGATGAACTCCTGAGTCATAGCACGAGCCTTCATATAAGCGCTCATGTTGATTTCAGGCACCTCGAAGCCCTCGTTCTTCAGCATGCTGATAACTGAGATTACGTCTGGGTGAACCTTACCCCATGACAATGGCTCGATGGCTGTATCGATGATGTCGGCACCATTGTTGCAGACCTCGAGGATAGAAGCCATAGAGAGACCAGGACCAGAGTGGCCGTGATACTGGATGATGATCTCAGGATACTTGTCCTTAATCATCTTGGTGAGTTTGCCGAGGAATGCTGGCTGGCCGATACCTGCCATATCCTTCAAGCAGATTTCCTCTGCACCGGCAGCGATGAGCTGGTCGGCGATGTTCATATAATATTCGAGAGTATGAACAGGAGAGTTGGTGATACAGAGTGCACACTGTGGAGTCATGCCGCCCTCCTTGGCCCACTTGATAGAAGGAATGATGTTGCGCACATCGTTCAGTCCGTCGAAGATACGTGTGATGTTGGTACCCTGCTTAGCCTTTACCTTATACATAAGGGCGCGCACGTCGTCAGGCACAGGATACATACGAAGAGCGTTCAATCCGCGGTCGAGCATGTGAGTCTTGATACCCACCTCGTTGAAAGGTTTGCAGAATGCGCGTACGGCATCGTTAGGATTTTCACCTGCCAGCAGGTTAACCTGTTCGAAGGCACCGCCGTTAGTCTCTACACGGCTAAAGCATCCCATTTCAATGATAACTGGGGCAATTTTAGCCAACTGATCCTTGCGTGGCTGGAACTTACCAGAGCTCTGCCACATGTCTCGATAAACGAGACTGAACTGAATTTTCTTCTTCATTATTCTTGTTCTTTTTCTTTATATTCGATGTATGAATTAAATTCCAAGGTGCAAAATTAGACAAAAAAATCGAGAAATCGTCCTATTCGCCTCTTTTTTTATATTTATTATGTAATTTACTTCAATATTTCCTTCTTCATCTTGCTGTTCAGCTTCTCGGCTGCAGCATGGGCCTTGGCGTTGGCCTTCATCGCATTGAGCGAGCGGTGGAAACCTTGGATGCGGCCCTCACGATCAGAGAGGGCCAGACTGTCGCCCTTCATATATACAAAGGTGAAGGTATCGCGCTTCGTCTTTTCGTTGATCACCACGCCATCCAGCTCGCGGTGGCCCTGCACCAGAATCAGTTTGCCGTTGTAGGCATGCCATTCCGTATACTGAGGCACATCAGGATATTCTACCGGGCTGTCGTCGTCCACATCTTTGTTTATCATCACCCTGCCCACGGCCATCGCCTCGCTCATACGCTTCAGGGTGAAGCCATACTGGCGCGGCACCATATAGGTTTCTACAATGCTGTCGGGCATGTTGGCAAGGATTCTCGTCTGCTGGCGCTTGCTCAGATGTGATACATCGCGCAGCTTCGGCATTACCGGATAGGTCCAGGTGGCCTTCAGCTGGTCCAGGTCTATCACCATGTCGGCGCGGTTCTTCTCATCCTTCTCCTCGCATGGCATCACGCAAACCCAGTCGCCCACCTCAATATCTCCGAACACCTGATGGTTGCGTGTGGCATCCAGGATGTTGTATCTTACGGGGTCTCCTCCGCCGTTGGGCAGCAGCACCAGGGCGGTATCCGAGCAGCCCAGGCAGGCAAGTCCGTAGATAGCCCTGTCGCCCTTAGCCGGTTTCGAGAGGCTGATGGCGAGTTTCGAATTGTCCATACGTGGAGGTTTCTTTCCCCTGTGACATGCTGCGAGGGTTGTGGCGCTAGCGCCAGTGTGAGTATTGTCTTGACTTTCATCTTTCTATTCATTATTTCAGATGCAAAACTACAACTATTTTTTGGAAGCACCAAATATTGAATCGTAAAATAATTAAAAAAATAGGTGATATATTTTGTAGTGTCTCGATTTTGCATTACCTTTGCAACCGTTTTTTGGGATTAACATCCCCCTCGTCCTGCCACACACGCCGGATGATGAAAAGAAATAGGACCAACTCAAGAATTATATGCAACAAGAGAATATGACAGACAAGACAAATACACACGCTCTCCCGGTATGGACCGAGGTAGAGTATACCGCATTATGCAAAAACCCGTACCTGTTAACCCCATTCTTCATCCCTAAGGAGGCGAAGTGCTTCACGTGCCGCGAAGATGGCACGAGGGAAGAAGAAAGAATGGTTTTCCTCGTTTTCAAATCTACTGCAGCCCCTGCTGATGCCGAATGGGAAGATGATCCTGTTCCGGGCGAGATGTGGGTGCGAGCGCTGGGCGATGACGATGAGGAGATTGAGCCTGCCAAGGTGATTTACCTGGGTCAAGACATCGAGGATTTCATCCGTGTAGCCGCTGAGGACGACCAGACCATCACCTTCGATTTCTGGTGGCGCCACGGCGAGGTGAAGGTGGAGAAGGCTGAGAAGACGGATGACGGATTCGTATGCCGCAAGGATGATTTCGGCGATGACGGACTGGCTGTTACCCTGATTCCTGAGGACGGCGGCAATCCGGTTGTCCTCCGTCTTCAAATTCCTTACATAGGTTTCTCGCTCTACGATGCCGAGGGCAACAAGGTGCATGGCGAGCTGAGCATTCCGCAGGATAAGGTAGATGACTACACCTACGAATTTGTGGGCGATGACAGCAACGACCGTTTCACCCTTCAGCTCGACAGCAACAGGCTGGTTTACATGTGTGTATTGCGCCATGAGGACCATCAGCTGGTGGTTCGCAACCAGCGCGACCGTCTTTCGGTAGTAGATCAGATTCCTACCGAGGGCAAGCTTTCTGAGTTGCTGATGAACACGAATTCTGCGCTCATCAAGAACAGGAATCACCGTTGGCGCATTCAGATTGAGGGCACCACGCTGTCTCACGAGGTTGAGTTGAATGTAGATGCGGCATCTCTGGTAGCTTTTGCTGAGGAGCAGATGCAGAAGGGCATGGAGATTGACGAGCTGGGGCAGCATCTGATGGCACTGGAGCAGAAGTATCATTTCCAGTGGTTCTGGCTGAGTGAGGACGACTGGAGTCATGACAATCCGGTGTTCGACATGTTCATGAAGCAGCTTTGTGCCTTTTCGTATGTCAGTCAGAATCCTGTTCAGGCAGATGCGTTGATGGCAAGGAACTACAAGCGTAAGATTCGCCGTTACAGCAGTATGCTGAAGGCTCACAAGCGTGGCGAGTTGAATCTTTTTGAGGAGAGTGATGAGGTGCGAGCCGAGTATCTCCGCATCTTCCAGGGTTTCCACCAGCCTTTCGTAGAGGCCTTTGAGAAGGAGGAAGAGGAATAATTTTTTAAGTTTTATCCCTCACATCCCTCACTTTTTCTCTTTTCAAAATGTTAATCACCTGACAATAAGAGAATTATCTATTTAGGAAAGCGTGATGGATGGATAAAATGTTTACAATATCCATCACGCTATCCATCACTAATAGCCTTCATCTATCACGTTTTTCAGCTTATCTTCTTGCAAAAAGCAAGAAGATCTTTGTAGAATATGGTTATGGGACCTGGCGAAAACGGACCACACGTTGTGCTGCGCTGGCTCACGGATATTACTGCATCGGGTTACGGATATTACTGCGTCGGGGTACAGATATTACTGCGTCGGGATACAGATATTACTGCGTCGGGATACAGATATTACTGCGTCGGGGTACAGATATTACTGCGTCGGGGCACGGATATTACTGCGTCGGCTAGCGCAGACGTATCCGTAGGCTTATTGAGACGGCTGAATCTGCTAACTGAGACGGCTGAATTCGCTAACTGAACTACTTGAATAGCCAGACTGGGATAAAAACAAAGCGGGCGGACCTCTTCTCACGAAGAAGCCCGCCCTGTTTCCTAATTAAACTTTGTTTTGCATTAAAGAAATGCAATGCTTGAGCAAAAATATTTTTATTTCTCTATCAATCCCTCTACATACTTGCAGAGGATACCGATGCCCTTGAGGTTTTCGCCACCCTGCGGAATGATGATGTCAGCATAGCGCTTGGTGGGTTCGATAAACTGCTCGTGCATCGGCTTCAGGACCTTGAGGTATCGGTCTACCACCATCGATACGGTGCGACCCCTGTCGATGGTATCACGCTGAATGTTGCGTATCAGGCGCTCATCAGCATCGGTATCCACGAACACCTTCAGGTCCATCAGGTCTCTCAACTTCTTGTCCACCAGCGTCATGATGCCTTCGATGATCACAACCGGTTTGGGGTCAACGTGAACCGTTTCCGGTTCACGGTTGCATTTGATATAACTATAGGTGGGTTGCTCTATCGCCTTGCCAGCACGCAGATCAGCGAGCTGCTGGTGCAAAAGCTTCCAATCGAATGCCGACGGGTGGTCGAAGTTGATCTGATGACGTTCTTCCTCGGTCATCTGCGAGGTATCGTTATAATATGAATCGAGGGGCACCACAGCCACATAATGAGGCGGCAGCACTTCTACGAGTTTTTTCACCACAGTGGTCTTGCCGGAGCCTGTACCTCCCGCAATGCCAATAACGGTCACTTTATCTTTCATATTCTTTCTTCTTTCTATAAAATTTCATCAAACATCTTGCGGTAAAATTCAGCTTTCTTCTCCACTGCCATAGGATAGGCACGGGAACTGGAGGCATGCGGTACAGACGGAGTCTGCGGCCCTCGAACTGGAATTCTGCATAGCCTCCCATCTCAGGCTTTTCCTTGATACCGAAGTGTTCTGAAAATACCTTCGTGGCAAGCTGGCCGGCTGTGAGCACCGCCCTGCAATGGGGCAGCTGGCGGAGCATGCCGTCGAGATTGGCGGGCTGCACTATCTGCAGATCCTTATCGGATGCCGTATTCTTGGTGCGTATCACCTGCTGTGCGGTATCATAGATGGCGACGCCCTTCTCCCCGAGAAATTTCTTAATAGCATCGAGGCGGTAGGTCTTCTTCTCTACATCCACGAAATGGAACTTATCCTGGAAGTAGATAATCCCGAATATCCTCCACATATCATTCTGGAAGTTGGGATAATACCAGGGCATGCACCACCGCTTCTCTGCAGGCGGAAACGTGCCGAGCATCAGCAACTTGGCTTTGCCCGGCAGCCACGGCTCAAAAGGATGATTCTCAACCATTCAACTGTTAACTATAAACTCTTAACTATCAACTAAATCAAAGCTTTTCCTTCACCAGGTACATCACTACCGGCAGGTGATCGCTGTAGCCGTTGAGCCATCTGCCGCCTGCCTTGGTACGCAAAGGAGCACCCTTGTACTGACCTTCCTGTTGGATTAGGTAATCGCGGCGGAAGATGTGGTTCTTCCAGAACTTCAGAGAACTGTAGTCCTTGTTCTTACTATCCCTGTTCAGGAGATTAGGCGTGATGACAATCTGGTCGAAGAGATTCCATGAACCGCTGTAGAACAGGGTTCCCTTGCCCTCCTTAGCCAGAATGTTGTACCATGGGTTGTACATATCATCGGCACCCACCTCGCTGATTTCAGCCTTCGCCTTCAGCACCTTGTGCATACTGGCGTTGGTAGGATCATCGTTCATATCACCCATCACGAACACTTTCATCGCCGGGTTCAGACGGAGCAGACTGTCTTTTACCACCTTAGTCTGGCGTGCTCCGCTCTCGCGATAGAACGAACCGGAGAAACGGCTTGGCCAGTGGCATACGATAACCGCCACATCCTCGCCCGCCAGCTCACCACGTACGGTGAGGAAGCCACGGGTCTTGTAGGCTGAATCCTTGGCAAGTTCCTGTACGTAAGGCACCAATCGGGTATTCTTCACCGTGAAGAGTGCCGGATTATAGAGCAGCGCACAATCGATGCCTCGCTTATCGGGACCCTCGATATGGCAGAACTGCATGTTTCTTGCTTGAGAGGCGGCTGCGCGGTGAGATCTTTCAGCACGTTGGCATTCTCAACCTCAGACAGACCGATGAAGGCGCAGCCACGTTAGGCAGCACATCGGTACCCATATCGGCAAGTGCACGCGACATATTCTTGAGTTTATTGGTATATTTCATACCATTCCATCCCTTAGCAGGGAGATACTCATAATCATTCTTACCGGCATCATGGCAGGTATCGAAGAGGTTCTCCTGATTGTAGAAACCTACAGCATACACTTGAAACTGCCTGTTGCCTGAAGTCTGCGACTTCTTTTTCTGTGCTGTAGCGCCCAGCCCTATCATGAGGAGGGCAGCCAGCAAGAGCAATTGTTTTCTCATACAATATTAATTATTAATGTATACCTTATTATATATGTATTTCTTAAATTCATAAGGAAATACGCAGCAAAGATACCTAAAAAACCGGAAATATCTCCATAAAAACGAATATTTTTTCAGTTTTCATGCATTTTTAACATAAATAACTTCTCTTTTAAAAAATTTTTGATTTACTTTGCAGCACTTATAATTATTTTTGATCGGGACAGAAGACACAAGACCAGAAACCATGATAAGTCCCCCTTACAGTTTACCTAAACAAAATCCAACGGGACTATAAATATATCATC
>ENA-OQDW01000269-OQDW01000269.1-human-gut-metagenome-genome-assembly--contig:-NODE-269-length-22568-cov-2.601176_pt1 | contig 22568 bp, 27 predicted proteins | sample MGYA00242784_ERZ504613 | MGnify/ENA primary metagenome ERZ504613 (study PRJEB26092, sample SAMD00036330) | human gut metagenome | host: Homo sapiens | study: EMG produced TPA metagenomics assembly of...
ATGGTTTTTACATGAATGAGCTATTTTTCTGGAATTTCATATGGCGAGAAGCCACATCGAGATGCAGCGCAGCGGAATCGAGATGGGGCTCTGAATAATTACAAAATTTTTGTAACTATTCATTCAGCAGAGAGCAATCTTCTGCTATAATAAAGGAACAATAATATGCTCCGCAAAACAGGAGGATAAGAATGGAACAATATAAAGTGATTCTTGTCGATGATGAAGTAGAGGTCATCGATGTTATGAAAAAAAAGATCCGCTGGAATGATCTGGGATTTGACGTAGTGGGAAGTGCCACCAACGGCGTGAAGGCTCTGGAGCTGGTGGAAAAGCTTCAGCCTGATGTGGTGCTGACGGACATTAAGATGCCTTATATGGATGGACTGGAGCTGGCAAGAAAGCTGAACCAGGACTATCCCAATATTTACATTATGCTTTGCACCGGTTTTGATGAATTCGAATATGCAAAAGAGGCCGTCCATCTGGAAATTAAGGAATATATGCTGAAACCCATCAGCGCCACCGAGCTGTCAGAAAGCCTGATGAAGCTGAAAGCCACACTGGACAGGGAACGGGAAGAAAAGTTAAATGTAAAAAAACTGGAAGACTATTTCCAGGAGGTATTACCAAAGCTGCAGTCCAATTTCTTCATTTCCCTGATTGAAGGAAGAGTCAGAGAAGAGGACTATGAACGATTCCTTTTGGATTATCAGGTGGATATGAAGGGACCTTTGTTTTGCTGCATTATCTTTCATACCTCGGAAAATGATGTGCCGGATGGGATGAATCCCTTATTATTATCCATGTCCGTGGAACGGGAGGTCAAACAGCGGCTGATGGAGAACTGTAATTGCCAGGAATTCATCTATATGGGTAATACCATTCTGATTATGGAACTCCATTCAGAAGATGAGATAGCTCAATTGACGGACAAGTGTGACCGGTTCTGCCGCTGGGCATGGGAGAATTATGGGGGCGGGCGGTTACCGCAGGGATCGGAACCGTCTGCAACAGTCTGTACGACATCAGTATTTCCTACGAGGGAGCCAGAGAGGCGGTATCCTACCGTGTCCTGTACGGAACGAAACGAGCCATCAATATCGCAGAGATCGTTCCCAAAGAGTCAAAAAAGGCGGTTCCCTTAGAAGAAACAAAGATGCAGGAGCTGTTTCGTGCCATCCATGTAGGGGATCAGGAAAAGATCCGGAAAGAAGCCATCAAAGAGACAGAAAAGCTCCATAAGAATGCAGCCACCATCAGCCAGTACAATCTGGCCACCATGGAGATTGTCAGCGGCTTTTTCAAATTCTGTGCCAATAATTCCATGGATTTCAATGAAATTTCCGGAAATGTACAGAATCTTTACGAAAGAGTGACTCAGCTGGATGAAAGCTCTATGACAAACTGGATCATCAATATGTCTATGGCGATCAGCGAAAAACTGAGAAGTACCAGAAACAGTACCTCAAGACGGATCATTACCGATGCGCAGAACATTGTAAAAGACAGATATATGGAACCGGCGCTCTCTCTGGATGATGTGTGCGCAGATCTTGGTGTGTCCAATTCTTACTTTTCGTCCATTTTTAAAAAGGAAACCGGTCAGTCCTTCGTCTCCTATCTTACGGATTACCGAATGGACAGGGCAGAAGAAATGGTGCTGAACACCGATGAAAAAAGCTATAAGATCGCAGAAAAAGTGGGATATCAGGATGCGAACTACTTCAGCTATGTATTCAAAAAGAAATTCGGTGTTTCCCCTTCCAAATACAGAGCTTCCGGAAAATAGGGAACAGGTGAAAGGGAAAATACATGAAAGATAGAAAAAGAAAGCCGGATTCCCGGAAGAACATCGTATTTAACATACAGTCGATTATCCTGTCTGTCCTTATGGCGATTTCACTGGTTACGATCATTGTAATGGGATTGCTGCTTTACCATCGATTCAAGCTGGCATTGGAAAAAACAGCAGTGGACAACACGGAAGCTACTGTAGAGGCTACCGTGGATCGGTTAAATGCAGACCTGCTGGATATTCGGCAGATTATAAACGGGGCAAACTACAACGTGGTCCAGCAGTTTGATATATCCAGCCGGGAATTCTCGGAGCAGTTCAGTCTGCTCTATGAGACCAACTCCGATAAGATTCAGAGCCTGGCTTTGTATGACCCCAAAGGAAATCTGATTGCATCGGAGCCGGTGGCGGCAGAAAAGAAAAATGTGAAGGTGCAGACGCAGGAATGGTATAAAAATGCGGAAGATGCCATTGAAAATATACACTTTTCCACACCGCATATCCAGGAGCTGTTTGAGGACGGCTCTTATCGGTACCAATGGGTCGTTTCCCTGAGCAGGTATGTAGATGTCAACAAGGGAGAGACACCGGAAACCGGTATTCTTTTACTGGATATGAAATATTCTGTGATCAGGGACGTGATGAAGCAGATCAATGACTGTTCCGGCGGAATCTACTATTATCTGACCAGTCAGGACGGAGAAATGATCTACCATCCCCGGGGAACGGAATTAAACCGCGGATTATTTGAAGAAAACAGTCTGGAAGCGGCAAAATACGAGGACGGAACCTACGAGATCCGTTCCGGCGGTCAGAACGAGACCGTGATCGTCGGCAGCGTAGCCTATACAGGCTGGAAAATGATCGGTGTTGTGCCGGAGAGTGTGCAGGCGGCAAACTACAAGACTTCCGTTACTATGTATTTGCTACTGTTCTGGTTCTTATGGTCATGCTTTTGGAGGGAAACCAGCTGGTTTCCCGGAAGATATCCAAACCGATCCGGGAGCTGGATGCTTCCGTCAAGGCCCACGAGGCAGGAGGAAAACCGGATATCTATATCGGCGGCTCCTCGGAGATCCGCCATCTGGGACATTCTGTGCAGAAGTCCTATGAACAGATCGAAAAACTGATGGACGAGATCATCCGGCAGCAAAATGAACGAAGAAAAAGTGAACTGGATGCCCTGCAAAGCCAGATCAATCCCCATTTTCTGTATAATACACTGGAATCCATCACGTGGATGGTGGAAGCCCAGGAAAATGAAGCAGCGGTTCGTATGATTTCTGAACTGGCAAAATTACTTCGTGTCAGCCTATCCCGCGGTAAGACCATCATTCCCATTAAGGATGAACTGCAGCACAGCAGAAGCTATATGAATATCCAGCTGGCCCGGTACAAAGAGCGGTTTAAAACAGAATTCCGAATCGAGGAAGAGATCGAAAACTGCTGCATCGTAAAGCTGGTGATCCAGCCCATCCTGGAAAATGCCATCTATTATGGCGTTGGCAATATGGATGAGGATGATGGCGGCATGATCATCGTCAGCGGAAAAAAGAAAGACGAGGACATTCTGATCACCATCGAAGACAATGGGATGGGCATGCGGGAAGAAGTCCTGGAAAATATTCTGACGGATAACAGCAAGGTTCCGAAGCATGGTTCCGGTGTGGGCGTAATCAATGTGCATTCCAGAATCCGGCTGATGTTTGGCGAAGAATACGGACTTTCCATAGAAAGCGAACCGGACGAAGGAACAAGGGTTACGATCCGTATTCCGGCAATCCCATATACACCGGAAAACGCAGAAGCATTGGAATTACAAAAATACATACAGAGGAGACCGGGCGGATGAAAAAGAACAGAATGAAATTTCTTATAATTGAGTTTCTTTTGCTGCTGCTGGCAGTATTCTTTGTATGGAAGATTTTCGATCAGAACGTAGCAGAGCCCCGGATTGCGGTGATTCTTCCGGAGTCCGGTGACAAACGCTGGGATGCCCTGATCAAGGGAATGAAGCAGGCTGCGGCAGAGAACAACGTTCATATGATCATCTGCAATACGGAAGAGATCGACGGGCCGGAGGCGGAAAGAGAATTTATCAGGGAACAGAAGGACAACGATATTGATGGCTTTATCATATATCCGGCACCCGGTCATGAGACGGAAAATATGCTGAAAAAAGAGTGTGGAAATAAACCGTATCTGCTGATTGCAGATGGTCTGGCGGTAAAAGAAGGGAAAACTGCCAGTCCCACGATCCAGCCGGATTACCGGGAGATCGGAAGATGGCTGGGAGAACGGCTGAGAACAAAAAAGCAGAAGATCGGAATTATCGCCGACTGGAAAATGTCCGAGGCTGTACAGGCGGAGATTTGTGGATTGAACGAGGCGCTGGAAGGCAGCGAAAGCAAGATCAGCTGGTGTATTTACCGGAGAAAAGAACAGGACATTGTGGAGCGGATGAAGAAGGAAACAGAGGCGGATGCTCTTGTCATCCTGGATGCAGGAATATTGGAAGAGTTTGGAGAGCAGGCAGAAAATGGAACATACGAGGGCGCGGAGCTCTATGGAGTGGGTTACAGTCTGAAGACGATTGCACTTCTGGATAACGGAAACATTCAGGGGCTGGCTGTGCCGGACGGATATGAAATCGGCTATAAAAGTGTGGAAGAAATAACCAAAAGGATCGAGCACAGGTCTTATAAAATGCAAGGATATATAACCGAATATCAGGTACTTGGCAAGGAAAATTTCTCTATGGACGAAGATTTAGAAAGGTTTTTATATTCCTATGAATAAAAAGAAAAGAAAGGGTGGCAGTATTATTATCTGCCACGATAGGGAGTGCGGTGCTTGTGCTGTCGGGGTGTTCCGGCAAGTCGGACCAGACAGAGAAAACCCTGCGGGTCGGAGTGATAACCTACACGCAGGATGATCCTTTTATCAATGGACTGACGGATGAACTGAAGGCGCAGCTGAAAGCCATGGAAAACAAAGAACGAAGGATTATCGTATCGACAAAAAGCGGAAACGACGATCAGCAGGAACAGAACGAAAAGGTGGAAGAGATGATTGATGCCGGCTGTGATGTGCTCTGTATCAATCTTGTGGACCGGACAGCTCCGTCCCGGATCATCCGAATGGCAAGGAATGAAGACATTCCTGTGATCTTCTTTAACAGGGAACCGGTAAGAGAAGACCTGATGCAGTGGGAAAAGCTGTATTATGTGGGCTGTGATGCAGAACAGTCCGGGATCATGCAGGGTGAGATCGCAGCAGAATACATCAACAGCCATCCGGAAGTCGATAAAAACAAGGACGGAAAGATCCAATATGTGCTTCTGGAAGGAGAAGCGGGCCATCAGGATGCCATCAGCAGAACGGAATATTCCGTAAAGACACTGATGAAAAAAGATGTTATACTGGAAAAGCTAAGTTATCAGTTAGCGGACTGGAACCGGGGACAGGCGGAAAACCGCATGAACCGTCTGATCAGCCAGTGCGGAAAAAAGATTGAACTTGTTATGTCCAACAACGATGAGATGGCACTTGGGGCTGTGGAGGCCTATCGGAAAGCAGGCTATGTCCGTGAAGAATGGCCGGTGATCTTCGGAATTGATGGCCTGGAAGAGGCTCTGGAAGCCGTAAAGGCAGGAGAGATGCAGGGCAGCATCCTAAATGACAGAGTGGATCAGGCAAAGAAAATGGCGAAAATGGCAGTGGAGCTGTTCGAGGGAGAGGAATTTGACCAGGAAAGCCTGAAAGAAGGCCGGTACTATTTTTCAGAATATCAGAAGGTAGACGGCAGCAACATCGATGAGTACCTGAACGCAGAAGAGACGATTTCCCACTCCGAAATGTAAGCAGGAAGACTGCGTTTGCAGGCAGAAAGAGTAAGTAAAGACGTGTCTTTATTTTAAACCAATCAAGCAAGCAGCGAAGCGGATTGCGAATATCCGACTGACAGAATGAGGAAAAACAGATGGAACATACATGGACCAAAGATTTTTATCAGGAGACAGATCCGGCGAAACGGCAGCAGATCTTAAAAGAACATATCGGAGAGGAGGAAGCCTGGGAAGAAGAATACCGGGCTCGGCTCTGGACGGTCCGATACGGACAACGCAGGCTCCAGAAGGATGAATTTGTCAAATGCCTGATGGAACTGAAGTATCTGGCGGAAGGAACCTCTCTGGATCCGGGAGGCGACAGAAGAAAGATGGGAGCCGGATTCTCTCTACGTTGTGCCTGGCGGAAGCATGCAGTCAGATGAGGGATACCAGAAAATTCTTGCAGATGAACTGTACAATGTATTCCTGAAATTTATTCAGGTCAGCAGAGGAGGCAGAGGATTTACCTCTCTGGTATTCGGCATGGGACAATTGTCCGAAGAAGGAATCGCGAAAAAAATCGCCGAACAGATCAGTGTGATCGCGTTCAAGGCACCACGCCTGCTTCACATGGAAAAAGAATTCACCCTGCTCCGGGAAGCCGCCCTCCGGGCATATCGGCAGGAGTATCCGAACAGGGAGCATTTCCTGAATAAATATTGAGGTTATTGCAGTAATGTCTGAACAGTGGCAGGCGGAAAGAGAAAGGAGAATAAAATGGAATACAGAAAATTTGACAATGTTATAGTAGCAAGGATTGACAAAGACGAGGAAATATTGGAGCAGCTGAGGGTAATTGCCATAAAGGAGAATATAAAGCTTGCCAGTGTCCAGGCTCTTGGAGCGATCAATGATTTCACAGTCGGAGTATACAAGACAGACGAAAAGAAATATTATTCAAACAGCTTCCAGGGGTATTATGAAATTACATCACTGACAGGTACAATCAATACAATGGATGGAGAATACTATGCACATCTTCATATGAGTGCCGGAAATCAGAAGGGCGAGGTGTTTGGAGGACATCTGAACAGAGCGATTGTCAGTGCAACCTGTGAGCTGGTCATCACGGTAATTGACGGAAGAGTGGACAGAGTTCATGATGAAGAAACCGGACTTAATATTTTTAAGTTTACTGAATCAAGCAAGTAGTTCTAAGCGGATTGCGAATATCCGCTTGACTTAAAAGCCGGAGAGGAAATAGTGAGAAGCAACATCGGGATGCGGCGTAAGTGAAATCGAGATGTGATCTGAAGAGGTAATACAATTTACGAAAAAGTGGATTTTCCACATAAATACCTGAACTGGAGGTGTAGGGGCTATGATAAAAGAACATTATTCGATCCTGTTTTGCAGCTTAACGGGTAATACAAAGAAGCTGGCTGATGCAATCTATGAAACATTGCCAAAGGACAAATGCGATTATTTTGGCACAAACGATTCGCAGGTACCGCAATCCGACGTATGCTATATCGGATTTGGACGGACAAAGGGAATGCGGACCAAAAGACATTAGAATTGCTGTCGAAATTAAAAATAAAAGATTTTTCTGATTTGGAACAGCTGGATTTGGCGGAAGTGATGCCTATTTTGAAAAGATTCTCGGACAAGTCAAACAGTCGATCGATGCAAGCAATACGGTCATCGGTGAATATATGTGCCAGGGAAAGATGCCGCAGTCTGTGCGTGAACGGTATGTGAAAATGAAAGAAAACCCGGAACATCCGGCCAATCTTGATCTGTTGATTCAGAATTTTGACCGTGCTTTGTCACATCCGGACAGCGAAGATTTGGAAAGACTGAAAAAGTCATTATGAGATAGAAAAGTAATCAGATAAGAGCAAAATTCGCGAAATGATTGCAATGGATCGTCAAATGGAATAGAATGGAGAGAAAAAAGAAAGGTGTGGAAAAGGCAGGGCTGGCGGCAGGGCTGGCAAAGCATATCCGGCAGATGAGGTCATGCAGAAACAAAAACAATGAAAACTACAACAAAACAAACTCATTTATACAGTAACACGGATCTTCGCAAACTTTTAATTCCGATCATCATTGAACAGTTACTTTCTTCCCTGATGGGAACTGTCGACACGATGATGGTCAGCAATGTCGGGTCTGCTGCAATTTCGGCAGTCTCGCTGGTGGATTCCATTAATATCTTAGTCATTCAGGCGCTTTCTGCGCTGGCGGCAGGAGGAGCGATTCTCTGTTCGCAGTATCTTGGAAGCGAAAAACGGGATGGAGCAATCCGTTCGGCACAGCAGGTGCTTTTTGTTATGACAGTTTTGTCCGTCGCATTATCCGCGGGCTGCCTGATTTTTCGTGTTCCGCTGCTGCGCGTGATTTTTGGGGCAGTGGAAGCGGATGTTATGAAAAATTCACAGGTGTATTTCCTGTTTACGCTGCTGTCATTCCCGTTTATCGGCTTTACGATGCGGGCGCATCGATTCTGCGGGCGCAGAACAACAGCCGCAGTCCGATGGTGATTTCGGTGATTTCCAACTTTATGAACATCGGCGGAAATGCCATTCTTATTTTCGGCTTCCACATGGGTGTCGAAGGAGCCGCGATTTCGACTTTAATTTCGCGTATTTTCTGTGCGGTTGTCGTACTGTGGAAGCTTCGGGATGAAAGCAAACCGATTTTTGTGAAGCAGTATCTTTCCATTCGGCCGGACTTTGGTTTGATCAAAAATACTGTTCATCGGTATCCCATCGGGAATCGAGAACAGTATGTTCCAGTTTGGAAAGCTGGCGATTCAGTCCACTGTGTCCACACTTGGCACGGTTGCCATTGCCGCGCAGGCGATGACGAACATACTTGAGAACCTGAACGGTGTCGCTGCGATTGGTGTCGGCATCGGACTGATGACGGTAGTCGGTCAGTGTCTCGGCGCGGGCCGGAAGGATGAAGCAATCTACTATATTAAAAAACTGTGCTGGCTGTCAGAAGTGGTTATCGTTGCAAGCTGTCTGCTGGTATTTGTGCTGACAAAACCGATTACGATGATCGGCGGTATGGAGGCAGAGAGTGCAAAGCTCTGCATGCAGATGATGATCTTTATCACGATTGTAAAGCCGCTCTGCTGGGTCATGGCGTTTGTCCCGGGATACGGCATGCGGGCTGCCGGGGATGTAAAATTCTCCATGATCACATCCTGCTGTACGATGTGGCTGTGTCGTGTGAGTCTCTGTATTTACCTGTGCCGCATATGGGGATTCGGCCCGATTGCGGTCTGGATCGGTATGGCGGCAGACTGGAGCCTGCGGTCCATTCTCTTTACCATCCGGTTCAAATCAGGAAAATGGCTGAATCATCATTTGATAGAAGAAAAGAAATAGGAAGTTCGCCACACGCTCTAGACATCTTCTTGCGGTAAAAAGGAAAGCGCATATGCAAGAGAGTCGTTGAGATGAGATTTTTGACCGCGGCTGGAAGCCGTACCGGATCAATCACCTGAGCTGGTGGAAAGAGGAGCTTGCATCCGAAGAAGAGATGGAAGAGGGACGGAACAATCTTGCAGCACATGACAATCGGAATGTAGATGAAAAGAAAATCCTTTTGTATGAACAGATCATTCGGGTTGTGTAGAAACAGGAAGAAAAAACTGGATTTTTCCAGTACCGGATGATAAGATAAAACTGTGTTTCGGGATGGCTTAAACATATGGAGGTGCAGGATGGAACCAATTTATTTGTCAATCCAGCAGAAAGAAACTGGCAGCCGCATCAAATCCCTTCTTCGTGAAAGCGGATACACCGTGAGAGACATTCAGAATGCCATGGGTTTTGAAAATCCACAGGCGTCTATAAATGGATTTCCGGCAAGTGCCTGCCAAGTCTGGACAACTTTCTCATTTTAAGCAGATTATTAAACACAAGCATCGAAGATATCCTCGTCATTGACGGGGATATTCCTCGTTTCCGAAGCAAATACAGAGAAATCCGAGAAAGATTAAACCGCTGGTATAATGACAAAATCGTTATTTTGTGATACAGTGAAGAAAAAGCAGAAAAAGAACCGGTTAAAAAGGTTTTGGAAAGGAAAAACAGATGTCAGAAGGAATACGTTTTGGCTACCGCAATTTAGAACATACCCCAGAAGCAACGTTTGTCGTCAAACAGCGTGGCTTTGTTTTGATATGTTCAATTGAGAAAAGCGACAGAACGGATTCTGTGGAATATGATACGGGAGGATCAAATTAGATGACCGCATCAGACAACTGGATACGAACGAAGAGGAGCCGCTTATCTTATGTTGAACACATGGGATAGGTGGCTTTTTCTATTAAATTTTTATATCAGAACAAATTGAGAAGGGAGAAACCCGGAATGGATCAGATCAAAATCAAAGGAAAAGTAAATACAGCCATCTGCTATGCCAGGGTCGTAGAGGAGGAAGCCATCGAGCAGATCCGCCGCATGTGCGATTATCCGATGACGGAAGCTCGCGGATCCGCATCATGCCGGATGTGCATGCGGGAAAAGGATGTACGATCGGAACAACGATGACTATCCGTGACAAGGCAGTGCCGAACGTCGTCGGCGTGGACATCGGGTGCGGCATGTACACCGTAAATCTTGGAAGAGCCGAACTTGATTTTGCAAAAATCGACGAGGCGGCACATGTTATCCCGTCTGGCATGAATGTCTGGGAGGGGAGACAGGAACGTTTTGACCTGATGACACTTGCCTGCAGCCGGGAATTAAAAGACACAAAACGCCTGGAGCGGTCGCTTGGAACCTTAGGCGGCGGCAACCATTTTATCGAGATCGATGAAGCCGCCGACGGCACAAAATATCTCGTCATCCATTCCGGCTCGCGGAATCTCGGAAAACAGGTGGCAGAGTATTACCAGAATCTGGCAGTGCGGCTGGACCGCGGTTATGACGAGTACCTGGAAAAACGCGAGGAGCTCATACGCACCTACAAAGAGCAGGGCCGCAGAAAGGAAATCCAGGAGCGTTAAAACAGCTGCAGTGGAAACCGGACGAAGCGCAGATGCCGGAGGATCTCTGCTATCTGACCGGAAAATATCTGGAAGCCTATCTGCACGACGTGGAGATCTGCCAGCAGTTTGCACGCCGGAACCGGGAAAAAATGGCGGAAATCCTGCTGGAACGAACCGGCCTTACAGGCACCGATGCGTTCCACACGATTCATAACTATATCGACACAAACGAGATGATACTCCGAAAAGGCGCAATCGCAGCGCACAAAGGAGAACGAGTGCTGATTCCGATCAATATGCGCGACGGCAGTATTCTCGCCGTCGGAAAAGGAAATCCGGAGTGGAACGATTCTGCCCCGCACGGAGCCGGACGGCTGATGTCGCGCAAAAAAGCGAAGGAAACCCTGGCACTGGAGGAATACCGGAAGAGCATGGAGGGAATCTATACGACTTCCGTCAACGAACATACCCTGGACGAGGCGCCGATGGCGTACAAATCACTGGATGACATTCTCGATATAGTCCGTGCATCGGTCGATGTCGTGGAGGTGCTGCGTCCCGTTTACAATTTCAAAGCATCAGAATAGAGGCGGAGGAAACCAGTAAAATTCCTCCGCAAGAAGGAGGAAGAAAAAAATGATGGCAATTCCGTCAATTGATATGGAAGCAACAGGAAGAAACATTACAAGACTGCGGCAGCAGGCAGGCCTTACCGTCCGCGACCTGCAGGAAATTTTCGGTTTCACCACCCCGCAGGCAATCTACAAGTGGCAGCACGGCACCGCCATGCCGGCAATCGACAACCTGGTCGTGCTGGCAGCGGTATTGAATGTGTCGATCGATGAGATCGTGATTGTGGAGACAAGAGAGCTTGTGCTTGCGAGTGCATAAACCTGAGAACGTATTTTACGCAACTTTAACACAATCTTCCCTCAATTTCATGTAGAATAAAAAGCACAGATTCCGTAGCTTTTCTACAAGCCGCAGCAGCCGGCTTATGGTAGCAGAAGCACTCGGTGAGGCAGAAACAGCAGGCTGGATCGGGTTGGCTCCGTTGACTTTATATGTGCAAACTGATAAGATACTCATAAGTATGTTCTTAGGGGTATCTTATTTTTGTATTTCAAAAAGAAAAGGGGAAATTAAATAATGACAAAAAAGAAAATCATTGGCCTTTGCATCGGCGCTGTCGTTCTTGCCGTGGCTGCGGCCGGTGTGAAGGAAGGCAGCTGGCTGATGAAGCATCGCCGGATGCAGAATGAGTTTACGCATGAGATGAATGCATTCACGACCAAAACAAACGCTGAGCTGATCCAGCCGACGATTGTTGCGGAGGATGATATCTACGGCTGGTTTTTCCATGAGGAAGATGACGGGCTGTACATGAATCTCTATTACCGGATCAAAAACGAGTCCAATCAGCACGAAATTGCATCCAGTGAATTTCCTGTGAAGATCAAAAAGGAGCTTCTTGCGGATGATAAAGTGTGGAGCAGAACGACGGGGACCGCGAAAAATCAGGTTCACGCGGAATACCTGGAAGGAGAAGATGACATGACGGTTTCGTTTGACGTCTATTACCAGTGTGAGGGTTCCTGCGGGGAATATTTTGCGGATATTACCGTGACGGATAGTGAGACCGGAAAGCTCTACTACAGCAGTGAAGCAGAAAATGAAGCGGCAGAATAGGAGGAGCGATGGCCGAAAAACAAAGCAAAAATAAATGGCACACACCGGCGGAGCGGATTATGATGCTGGGATTTGCGGCGGTAATCCTGCTGGGAACGATTCTTCTTTGCCTGCCGGTTTCTGCGGCGGACGGAAAAAGCGTTTACTGGCTCGACGCCCTGTTTACCGCAACGACATCTGTCTGCGTGACGGGCCTTGTCACCGTTCCGACGGCGACGACATGGAGTACCTTTGGAAAAATTGTGATCCTCGGGTTGATTCAGTTCGGAGGTCTTGGCATCATGGCGTGCCTGACGATGGTGTTTCTGATCCTGCGCCGGAAAATCAGTCTGCAGAGCCGGAAATTAATTCAGGATACCTATAATCTGCCGGTTTTAAAGGGCAGTGTGGGCATCGTGCGCCGGCTTCTGATTGGAACAGCAACCGTAGAGATTGCGGGGGCGGTTCTGTATAGCTTCTGGTTTGTGCCGGAGTATGGCTTCTGGAAGGGAATCGGCTACAGTATTTTTCACGCCGTTTCCGCTTTCTGTAATGCGGGAATCGATCTCGTTGGCGAAGCTCTTTTGCTCCGTTTGTAACGAACCCGCTGATAAACTTTACGACGATGGGACTGATTCTTTTGAGCGGTCTTGGTTTTCCCGTCTGGTGGGAAGTTATGGAGCGGGTGCAGGAGCTTGTGAAGGGAAAACGGCCCCGTAAAAATTTTGTGCGAGGATTCACGCTTCATACGAAACTGGTTTTAACGACAACCATGATTCTGGTGTTCGGTGGAGCACTGCTGATTCTTGCACTGGACTGGAATCACGCGCCATCACTTGGCAGCCTGAAACCGGCGCAGAAGGTCATGGCGGCTTTTTTTCAGTCCGTGACGACAAGAACGGCAGGTTTTGAGACGATCCCGCAGGCTGATTTCTCGGACAGCTCTGCAATGGTAAGTATGGTTCTCATGTTCATCGGTGGCTCCCCGATGGGAACGGCAGGTGGTGTTAAGACGACAACGGTTGCCATTCTGGTTGTGCTGGTTGCCTCCTATATTCGCGGAGACTCAGATACGGTGGCCTGGGGGCGGAAAGTGATGGAAGAAAATATCCGTACCGCTGTCGTCATTTTCTTTTTTGTACTGACGACAGTCTTTACTGCCACCGTGCTGCTGATTTCCGTAACCGGAAGCCCGCTGCTGGATTGTACGTATGAAATTATTTCTGCGGTTGCAACGGTGGGCCTCACCCGTTCCCTGACGCCGACGCTTCCTTTTATGGGAAAGGTGATTGTTATTCTGGTTATGTTTATGGGAAGAATCGGGCCGGTGACGCTGGCTGTCGCACTGCGCCGCAGAACAGGAAGAAAAGATGTCGATATTCAGAGACCGGAGCAGCGGATTCTGATTGGATAGTTGGGAAAATAAAAAACAGGACAGATTTCAGAAAACGAGGAAAAGAAATGAGTAAACAGTATGCAGTCATTGGACTTGGAAAGTTTGGTTTTTCTGTAGCAACGACACTTGCGCAGGCAGGAAAAGAAGTGCTTGCCGTTGATAAAGACGCTGAGCCGGTACAGGAAATTGCCGATCTTGTTACCTATGCGGCGCGCGCGGACATCACCGACAGCCGTGTTTTTGCATCGCTTGGCATCAGCAACATGGATGTCGTGATCGTCGGCATCTCTGAAAATATGGAGTCGAGCATCCTCGCCACCCTGCAGGCAAAAGAGGCGGGCGTGCCGCTCGTCATCGCAAAGGGCATGAGCCAGATGCATGCCAATATTTTGAAAAAAGTCGGCGCGGACCGCGTCGTGATGGCGGAGAGTGAGACGGGCATCCGCCTCGGAAAAAGCCTGATTTCCGGTGGCTTCCAGGACTTCTTCATGCTGTCGGATTCGTTCTCCATGGTAGAGCTTCCCGTGCCGGAAGAGTGGACGGGGCATAACCTCGAGGAGCTGGATCTGCGGAAGAAATACAGTATCAACGTAATCGCCGTCAAGGACGGGGAAGACATCCGTGTCACGGTCAATCCGAAGACGCTGCTCCGCGCAGAGGAAGTGCTGATTCTGATCGGCGAAAACAAAGAACTTGCCAAATTGATGAAAAACAGGAAATGAGGGGACCATTCATGATTACAAGCAGCAGCAATGCACAGGTAAAAAACATTATTGCGCTGAACAAAAAAGCAAAAGAACGTCGGGAGCAGGACGTTTTCGTGGCGGAGGGCTGGAAAATGTTCCAGGAAGCGCCGCGGGAATGGCTGAAAAAAGTATATGTGTCTGAGAGCGGCAGCAAAATGCATGAAATGCCGTCCGACGGGACAGAATACGAAGTAGTGGACGACCGCGTGTTCCAGTCCATGTGCGACACGAAGACGCCGCAGGGTGTTTTAAGTGTGATCCGCATGCCGCATTACACCGAAGAGGAGGTGATGGACAACGGAAAGACACCGCTTCTGATGGTACTTGAGGATCTGCAGGACCCTGGAAATGTCGGAACAATCATCCGCACCGCAGAGGGCGCAGGAGTCACCGGCATCATCATGAGCCGCGGTACCGCGGATATCTTCAATCCGAAAACGATCCGCTCGACGATGGGCTCGATCTACCGTATGCCGTTTCTGATCGTCGACGATGCGGTCGGATTTGTAAAAGGCTTAAAAGCGCGGAAGATCTGTACGTACGCGGCACATCTGCACGGCGTGCATTCCTACCGCGAGGAGGATTACACAAAAGGAACGGCATTCCTGATCGGAAATGAGGGAAACGGCCTGACCGATGCAATGGCAGAGGCCGCCGAGTGCCTGATCCGTATTCCGATGGAAGGAAAAGTGGAGTCGTTAAACGCAGCGATTGCATCCGCCGTTCTGATGTATGAGGCACACGGCCAGCGCGCATAAAAGAAAGAGCGTTACCGGTTTTCTTACATTTCTCTTAACCTGCCGGAAACCTACTCGACAGAACCGGTATTTTGAGCTAAAATAGAAAGAGCAGAGTCCGGGCTGAATTTCTGTCAGTCCGGTAAAATTGTAATATTTGCCAGAAAAGCAAAAGCTGTTTTGGGAGGAAGGAAAAATGAGTGAGAAAAAAAACATCAGTAAAAAGGAGCTCCGAAGAAGAAAGCGGAAGCGTGCGCTGATGATCAAAACAGGAATTCTATGTGTTCTGCTTGTCATCTTCGGCATTGGAATCTGGCTTTGGCCGGAGGAACAGAAAAAATCCAGCAGAAAGCACAGGAAAAAGAGGATCAGAAAACAGCAGAGGTGGACGGTTCCGTATCGTCGGACAGCACGGGAAGTGCTGAAGCGCCGACAACGAAAGCACAGATTATGGCGGAAGCCGATGCACTTGCGCAGACATACGATTACGATGGAGCCATTGAAAAGCTCCAGAGCGTAGAGGGCGCAGCGACCGACGCGGATATCATCACAAAAGTAGCAGAGTACACCAGCACGAGAGATGCCTGTGTGCGCGTCAACGTCAACGAAGTAACCCACATTTTCTATCATTCTCTTGTAGTCGATCCGCAGAAAGCTTCTATCAGGACAACGCACAGACCGCAGGCTTCTGCCAGTGGATGACCACCGTGGATGAGTTCAACGCGATTACCCAGCAGATGTACGACAGAGGATATGTCATGGTTTCGATCAACGATCTCGTGAAAAAGACCGTAGATGATGACGGAACCGTTCATTACGAGGAAGGGGACATTTACCTGCCGGAGGGCAAGAAAGCATTCGTTCTTTCTCTGGATGACCTTTCCTATTACCACTCTTACGACGGACGCGGCATTGCCAGCAAAATGGTAGTCGGCGACGACGGAAAACCGACCTGCGAATACATTCAGGATGACGGAACTGTTGTGACCGGTGCTTACGACTGCATCCCGCTGATGGATCAGTTTATCGAAGCGCATCCGGATGCCGTATACCACAATGCGCGCGGAACCGTAGCACTGACCGGCTACGATGGAATCCTCGGATACCGCACCGACGGTGATTACAAGACGAGAGAAGATCTGACGGATGATCAGGTAGCATGGCTTGATGCACACCCGGATTTCGACTGGGATAAAGAGTGCGAGGAGGCGAAAAAAGTAGCCGATGCGATCAAAGCAGACGGCTGGACATTCGCAAGCCATACCTGGGGCCATATCCGTGTCGGCGACAAACCGATCGAGACGATCCAGGCGGATACCGAGAAATGGCTGACGTATGTTGCACCGCTCATCGGCGGAAGCGATATCATCATCTTTGCACATGGACAGGATCTTTCCGACTGGCACGATTACACGATGGACAATGAGAAGTTTGCTTACTTAAAGAGCCAGGGCTTCAACATCTACTGCAACGTAGATTCCTCCCAGTATTTTGTTCAGGTAAGAGACAATTACCTGCGTATGGGACGAAGAAACCTGGATGGATACCGTCTGTACCAGAACCTCTACGGAGGCGGCGAGGACAGAACAAGCGATCTGTTTGATTCTGCCTCTGTTATTGATCCGCAGCGGCCGACAGATCCATCTCTTTACAATTTAGGTTAAAGAATTTTGAAAATGAAAAAGATCTCACAGAACTTTCTATTATTTATAGAAGAAAGTCTGTGGGATCTTTTTTTCAGCAGGGCGAACCGTTTACAGATATTTTTCTACGAGCGGAAACGGCAGAGGCCCGAGACGGAGCAGTTTTTCATGGAAACCGATCAATGAGAATGAGTCACCTTCCTGTTCCCGCACTTCCGAGAGGAGCTGCGAAAACGAGAGCGATCCGACACAGTATTTCAGATAGTTCGCCGGTGTCTCGAGAATATACTGATATAAAGAGGCAGCGGCCGACGCATCCGTGATGCCGAACTGCGCCAGAAAGGCTGACGCATCCGAGAGGAGCCATCCCTGGCTGTGGATTCCGAGATCCAGCAGCGAGCAGAGGGTAAGATGCACCGAGCGGTTCAGATACCAGAGACGGCAGAGCGCCTGCGTGTTTGCATCGAGATTACGTGCGGCGTAGCGGCAGGCATATGATTCAACGTAGGTTGCCCATCCTTCCACATAACCCGACGGCGCGTAGAGATGGCGGATCAGAAGCGGGTCGGAGCGCGAGAACGAGACGGTCTGGTACAGATGGCCGGGAAAGCCCTCGTGGGCAAGTGTGGAATACAGCTCGATGCCGGTCATCTCATCCGCGGGATTCAGGTAAATGGAGTTGGGTGAATTGATATCGGCGGGCGGTGTGAGATAAAAGGCGGGGCTTAAAAAATCCTTGAGGGAGTCATCCACGGTCTTTACTTCGTATGCGATACCCGAAAGAACGGGAAAATCTTCAGAAACGGCATTCTGCAGATCGGCAAGCATTTCCTCTGGCGTGGAGAACGGCAGCACGAGCGCTTGCTCGGAGAGGGAGAGCGACGGATTCTGATCGAGAATGATCTGCATTTCGGCACACTGGTCCGCAAGCTGCTGTGTTAAAAGGCGGGTCAGCTCCTCCGGTGAAGCATCAACACCGACGCGGCTGCGGAGAAGATACGCATAGTAGGAAAGTCCGCCTTCCTGCCGGGAAAGACCACCGGCGTTCTGTGTTCCTTTGCCGCGGAGTGAAGAAAGCGCATCGGAAAGAGAGCGGTAGGCGGGAAAAACACAGGAGGTAAGGAGTTTTTCATGCGTCTGCAGACAGAGATTCCTTTCCGCCTCAGAAAACAGTGAAGACGCCTGCAGTTTATTCTGAAAAACGGTGTGGAGCAGATGGCTTTCCGGTGTATCCGCGTCGGCGAGAAAAGCACTGCACTGGCGGATAATGCCATCGACCGCAAGGTCATTCTGAAACACGCCCTGCCGGGATTTTTCCTGCTCGAGTGCGATGAGGTCAGAGAAATAGCGCGGGAGATCCTGCAGAAGATGGAGGTAGTCGGCGATATCCTGCTGTGTGCGGAACGGGTACTCCGCGAGCAGAATGGGAAGCTGTGCCTGAATCCCAAGCGACGGACCGAGCGGTTCCGCAAGAAGGCTGGTGCTGCCCGGCATTTTTTCGCAGTCCAGCTCGTAGAGCAGAAGATCGAGCGTGATCTGATTTTCCGCGGAGAGGCGGTTTCGATGAAAGGATGTGAGCGTTGTTTCCACACTCTGCAGCAGGGCATCATACGAGGTGCGGTCAGGGATGGAACCGTGCCGAACGAGGCGGTGCCGGGGGCAATTCCGCGGGAACCGGATCGGCGAGGGTATAGTGGAGCGTGATGGCAGAAGAGGTTACCTCGGAGTGGAACCGTTCCTCCACATACGCGGAAAACCGGCGGTTCTCACCAGGGGAAAAGAACGGGGAAAAATACCAGAACAGCAGGGCGAAAAGAAGTCCGCCGCACAGAAGCAGAGGGAACAGGATGCGGCGGTGCAGAGAAGCTGGTTTCATAGAATAGGCTCCGGTGCGGACAGTTATCATAAAGTATGTAAAAAATGCTGATTTTATGTGCTTTTTCCGTGGCCTTTCATTTGACTTTCCAAAACGGCTTTGCTATAATCAGTAACGAATGAAATAAGGGACTTTTCAGTGCGGAACGGATTTGAAAAAGAATCCGCGAAGATAAAAGGGAATCAGGTGGAAATCCTGAGCGATCCGGTCACTGTAAGCAGGGAGTGTTAGCTGCAGAAATGCCATTGTGCGAAACGCATGAGAAGGCGCGGCTGCCGTGAAGATCTGCGAGTCAGGAAACCTGCTGGAAAGGTTAGTGAATCGCTTCCGATGAAAGCATATATTCATGGAAAGATGTACGAAGCAAAATCGGACATCTGCTTTTTTGTCGCCATGCGTCCGAAAAAGAGCTTCGGTGGAGAAACTCTTTTGCAGAAAAAGCAGATGTCTGTTTGTCTTTTCGCAGAAAAAATGTGTCCTCAAAAACAAGATTACTTGCAGGGAGACATCATTGACGGGGACAGGCACCGCCCAGCTGCCTGAAAAAGTCAGACGGAATCCGGAGCAGATGCGCGAAGGAGATCCGAAGAAAAGGAGAAGTTATGAAAGGAAATTCAAGCAAATTTCTGGCACTGCTGCTGTCGGCGTCCATGATCATGAGCCCGACTGCCAGCGTATTAGCAGATACGCAGGAAAAAGCAGCACAGACAGAAAGCAGCGCAGCCGCAGAGGAAGCGCCGCAGAGCGAAGAAACAGCAGAGACGGCAGAACCGGAAACAACACCGGCAGAAACCGAGAGCAGTGAAAGCACTGCAGAGACTCCGGCAGAAGAGCCGACGGAAACACCGGCCGCGCCTGCAGAGGATCAGACACCGGCAGGATCTGACGAGACCGAGACACCATCCGCAGATGAGGATGCTTCGGAAGATACTGCAGAGGACACTGCAAAAGACGGTGAAGAGACTGCCGATACCACAGAAAAAGAGCCGGAAGCAGCAGATGAGACTTCCCAAGATGCTGGAAAAGAAACACCGGCAAAAGAAGAAACCAAAGATGCTGTAAAAGAGAATACCAGTCCGGCGGCAGAACAGCCGAAAACGGAAGTAAAAGAAACAACCCAAAATGAGGCATCCAATACAGCCGAGAAGAAAGAAACAAAAGTAGCGGAAGCAGCAAAACCGGCAGATGGTGAGTATGAGACTTCTGCAGAAGCAACCGGAAGCATGTTCCGTGTGATTTCTTCCAGACTCATCGTAAAAGATGGAAAACTGAAAGCATCCATTCTGCTGAGTGGAACCGGCTATGATTACCTGTATACGGGAACAGCAGCAGAAGCTGCCGCAGCAGATGAAAAGAGCTGGATTGCTCCGACAGGAAGCGAAACCTATACGGATACGAAGACCGGTGCAGAAAAGACCGGATATCGTTTTGAAATTCCGGTGGAAGAGCTTGACAAACAGATGGATGTTGCCGTTCGCTCAGCCAAGAAAAAAACATGGGCTGATAAAACCGTTACGATCCACAGCACCGATGCAATCCCGACGGTAACACCGGAACCAACCGAGACTCCAAGCGAAAATCCAGGTGAGGATTCCTCGAATAAGCCAGCCAGTGTAGAAGCACCGGTTACCAAAGAGGACGGCAGCGTATTCAAAATGTTCGTCATCTCCGAGGCAACAATGATCAACAAGGGTGATAAACTCGTTCTTACACTGAAAACAAACAACGTATCATTTGATAAACTGTATCTTGGAAAGAACGATGACCTTGCAAAAACACCGGCTATCCAGGGAATGCAGGAAGCAAACGGCGGTTATTCCTTTACATTTGAAGTAGATGCGGACAAAGCCGGCACAACCGTTCCGATCGTTCTTGGAAAGAAAGACGGAACCTGGTACACCAAACAGCAGCTTTATCTTGCAGTTCCGGGAAGTAAAACACCGGAAGTAACTCCGATACCGGAGCCGACCGAGACTCCGGTCCCGACTGCAACCCCGACTCCGAGTGAGACTCCGGTTCCAACCGCAACTCCAACTCCGGAACCGGCGAAAGTAGAAAACGGTATCTACAGCGGAACCGCGGAGACCGGCGCAGCTATGTTCAAAGTAGTCGGCGTAGAGCTGACCGTAAAAGACGGCGACATGAAAGCACGCATCACGTTAAGTGGTGTTGCCTACGATTATCTGTACATGGGAACACCGGAAGAGGCAGCTGCCGCAGACAAGAGTGCATGGATTGCAGGCGTCGGCACCGTTGATTACACAACAGCAGACGGCGAGACGAAAACAGGAATGCAGTATGATATTCCGGTAGCAGCACTCGATCAGGCACTTGTTGTTTCTTCCCATTCTGCAAAACGGGATAAATGGTATGCAAGAACCATTACTATTGCATCTTCCAGTCTGAAAAAGACCGCAGATCTTCCGGCAGATGAGACCAATAAAGTAGCAGATGGTATTTACAGTGCAGAGGCAACAACTAATGCAGCAATGTTCAAGGTAGTCGGCGTAAAACTGACCGCGAAAAACGGAAAAATGACAGCAGTTATCACCTTAAGCGGAAGCGGCTATGATTATCTGTATATGGGAACCGGAAAAGATGCGGCAGCAGAGAGCGGCGCATGGATCGCTTCCACCGGAAAAGTGGACTACACCTTAGACGGTGAAACCAAAACCGGAATGCAGTTTGAAATCCCGGTAGAAGCACTGGATCAGGAACTTGCTGTAGCAGCTCATGCAGTAAAGAGCGGCAAATGGTACGACAGAGCCATCACGATTGCATCTTCCAGCCTGAAAAAGACCGGAGACCTTCCGTCGGATGACAACAAGGGCGATACTCCGAAACCAACCCTCGTTCCGACCAATACCCCAACCGTATCTCCATCTGAGACACCGGTTGTAAAACCGACCAGCACCCCGACTCCGGCACCGACCCAGAAACCGGCCGATACCAAACCGGAGCAGGAATCCAAATATGAGTCTGACTTAAGCGGCGGCACATCTAAAGTAGACAGTGCAACCACACTGGCAGACGGCGTTTACACACCAGACGGATTCTCCTTCTCCGGCGGATCCGGAAAGGTAACCATCTCCTGCAGCAAGATTACTGTAACGAACGGACAGGCTTATGCAACGATCGCATTCAGCAGTCCGTACTACGGATATGTAAAAGCAAACGGAAATAAATACATGGCAAATGTCAGCGGCGGAAGCAGCATCTTCACCATTCCGGTTGAGCTGAACAAGAACAATACCATCATCGGTATGACCACCAGAATGTCCGTTGCCCATGAGATTTCCTACAACATCTTCATCTCCTTGGCAGCAGCAAAGAAGGGCGGCAGCACTTCTTCCAGCACAGGATTTGTAAAAGCAGACGGAACAATCTCCACGATCAGCACCGATAACTCCAAGCTGGATACCACCGCTCCAGAGATCATGGGACTGGAATACAAAGCAGAGACAAAACTTGCTTACGCAGAGTACTTCAAGATGTATCATTACGACGAAGGCATCACCCTGCTGGAGATCGATATGACAAAAGATACCGAGCGTGATCCGGAGAAACAGAACGAGGACGACAAGAAAGCAGAAGATACCGATACCGCAGCAGCGGAGGATACCGCAGCAGCAACCGACGAGGAAGAAGCGGCAGCAGCATCCGATTCCAAAAAGACCAGCACTGAGAAAGCGAAAGATCTGACCGAAAAGACAAAAGAGCTGTACGAAGGCAATGTTGTCAAATATCTGATCGTTCCGAAAGATGTTGAGATTCCGGCAGGACTGGACAAAGATATGATCGTGATCCAGCTTCCGGTTGAGAAAACATACGTAGCATCTGAGGATGCCCTGAAACTTCTCGAT
>ENA-OQDW01000270-OQDW01000270.1-human-gut-metagenome-genome-assembly--contig:-NODE-270-length-22547-cov-2.649153_pt1 | contig 22547 bp, 26 predicted proteins | sample MGYA00242784_ERZ504613 | MGnify/ENA primary metagenome ERZ504613 (study PRJEB26092, sample SAMD00036330) | human gut metagenome | host: Homo sapiens | study: EMG produced TPA metagenomics assembly of...
TTTGAATTTTTCCGCATGAGCAAAGGCAAGGCCACCGTGGGGCAGATGGCCCTGCAAAGCGCGATCTTTTATCTAAAATCCCAGATTATTTTCAAGCTCCAGGATCTGCCTATCAGACCGGGGAGCTGATCCCCTTCCGCCAGCGGCTGGTGGAGGAGGTGATTGCAAAAGTCCAGGAACTGGACCGGGGAAACTTCGCGGTGAAGCAACACCTTCGGTATGTGGAGAAGTTCTCGACCCGGAGAGTTATCAGGCCCTCACCTATGAGGATACTCTGAACCTAAAGGAGGAAGTTGCCCCGCTGCTCCAGCCCGACGGGGACGAGGCCAGCACGGTTCGCTTTGACGCGTTGATGTACGGGATCGAGCTGGCCTACCTGGTGGGCAAAACCTACTCCAGGGCCCGGAAAGATTTGGTGAAAAAGGTCAGCGCTATCGCCGGTGTGGCTAACATCCCGGAAATCCGGGCGCAATCGGAACTCATCGAGAAAATCCTGCATACCGACTACCTGACAACGCCGGGATCAACGAGTTGGAGCACATCCGGGAATGCTTGCGGAACCTGGATGAAGTACCTGCCTCATGACGGTGCCATTTACAATACCAACTTTACAGATGATATCCTCTCCGTGGAGTGGAAGGAGTCGGAGCTGGAGAACGATGATCTGAAGAACTATAAGGCAAAGGCAGAATATTATGTCCGACAGCATCAGGATAATTATGTGATATCAAAGCTGAAAAAGAATCAGCCACTTACAGAAAAAGATGTAGCTGAAACTGGAAAAAATTCTCTGGAGCGAGCTTGGTACAAAAGAGGATTATGAAGCAGAATTTGGCAGAAAGCATTGGGAGAATTTGTCAGAGAATGGTAGGTCTTGATATGAATGCAGCAAAGGAAGCTTTTTCAAAGTATCTTGAGGATGTAAATCTGGACAGCAGGCAGATTTATTTTGTAAATCAGATCATTGAGTATATTGTTCATAATGGAATGATGAAAGATCTTTCTGTTTTGCTGGAATCTCCGTTTACGGATCGTGGGAGCATTTCGGAAATCTTTACAGATATGGGTGTTTGGCTTGGAATAAAAAAGTCATTGATACGATCAACGCAAATGCTGCTGCATAAACATCCACCTCTGTAAAACATAAAATTTCAACCGGATTTACAATAAATTTAACCATAAATCCGGTTGACAAAACCCGGCTGGGAACGTTATAATGGCCGGTTGATAAAAAAAATTAAGAAAAAAAGGCAGGTGAACAGAATGGACAGTTGTGATTCTCATGGGCGAAGTTGTAGCTCTCAGAGTGAAAGATGGAAAGAACAGAGCGAGATGAGGCTGTTTCATTCTGTTTTAAGTGTACGGAATATCTGTGGGAATATTATATCTATATATCAGAAGGATATATTTGACAGGATGTATCGGTGTCATCAGAATCTGTACGGTATTATTACATTATAATTTCAGCAGGATTATAATAGATATATTTTTCATTCTTCTCATTCTGAGAATCTTACAGTAAGGCGATCATGTATAAATTCATTTCGCTTTATACTCAAATCCCAAGGAAACACAATCGAAAATCAAACAGCACATAGACATGCTTTAACATGTCTGTTTTTGGTGTGCGTGTTTTGTGCGAAACTATGTGAGGAGGATGAGAAAATGACAAAAAGAAATCAGGATTTTTCAAAAGATATTCTGAGTCTGATCCGAAGCAGTGTTTCTCCGGCAGTTTTAAGTGAAAGGCTGCAGGATTTCCACGAAAACGATCTGGCGGAAGTATTAAGAGAATTAAGCACTGCGGAGCGCAGCAGACTATACCGTATCCTGGAAAGCGGTATGCTGGCAGATGTTTTTGAATATCTGGAGGAAGAAGAAACTGTACAATATCTGGAAGAGATGGATGTAAAAAAAGCGGCAGCCATTCTTTCCAAAATGGAAACCGATGCCTGGCAGATGTTTTAAAGCAGATCGATAAAGAAAAACGCAAGCTTCTGATCCAGCTTCTGGATGAACAGGTGCGGAAAGATATCGAAATGATCCGCTCCTTTGATGAGGATGAGATCGGAAGCAGAATGACAACGAACTGCATTGTGATCCGTGAAAACCTGACCGTAAAGCAGGCCATGAGTGAGCTGGTTTCCCAGGCGGCAGATAATGATAATATTTCTACGATCTTTGCAGTGACGGACAGAGGGGAGTTTTATGGAGCCCTGGATCTGAAGGATCTGATCACAGCAAGACAGGACCACCCTATGGAAGAGCTGATCGTAACTTCCTATCCATATGTGTATGGTACTGAGCAGATCGACGACTGTATGGAACGGCTGAAGGATTATTCTGAAGATTCCATTCCTGTACTGGACGATGACAATCGTTTCCTTGGAGTGATCACATCCGCAGGGATCATTGATCTGGTAGACGATGAGATGGGAGAGGATTATGCAAAGCTGGCCGGTCTGACTGCAGAGGAAGATCTGAAAGAACCTCTTTTTGAAAGCATGAAAAAAAGAATGCCCTGGCTGATCGTTCTTCTGGGCCTTGGTATGGTGGTATCTTCTGTTGTGGGAATGTTTTGAAAAGTAGTTACCTGTCTGCCGATCATCATGTGCTTTCAGTCTCTGATCCTGGATATGGCAGGAAATGTTGGAACCCAGTCCCTGGCTGTAACCATCCGTGTACTGATGGATGAGACGCTGACGGGCAGACAGAAAGCAGAGCTTGTGCTGAAGGAAATGCGGATCGGTCTTTGCAACGGTGGTCTGCTCGGTATTCTGTCTTTTGTACTGATCGGATTGTATATTTTCTTATTCAAAGGAAAAACACTCGTATTTGCCTATGCGGTATCCGGCTGTATCGGATTATCCCTGTTGGTGGCCATGCTGGTATCCAGTGCAGTAGGAACCTGCATACCGCTGTTTTTCAAAAAGGTTGGTGTGGACCCGGCAGTAGCCTCAGGTCCTCTGATCACTACGATGAATGACCTTGTAGCCGTGATAACATACTATGGAATGAGCTGGATATTCCTGATCGAGATGTTCCACCTGGCTGGCTGAGAGTAAAATGCAGCTATGCTTATAAAAACAGACAGATATCAGAAATCTGTCGAATAACAGAAAAGTTACCAATACAAAAAAAATTCCGGAATCGAAAGATTCGGGATTTTTCTTTACATACAAACAGAAAGCTATTATAATGAAAGACACGCTTTGCCCGTTTAAAACGTTGCAGAAATAAATACAAACAACGGGCAGAAAAAAGAGAACAAAACGATCACATGGGGTGATTGGGGAAAGGAAACAGTAACATGATAGTAACAATGATCGAAAAGGTCTATACATTTCTGTGGGGAGATCTGGTAAAGATTCCGCTTCCGGGAGGAAGTACGCTGGGAATCTCACTTCTGATCCTGCTTCTGATTCCGACCGGTATCTATTTTACCATCAGGACAAAGCTTCTGCCGATCCGTCTTTTTCCGGATATGGTACGAGCCCTGTCAGAAAAGAAAAGTGACAAAAATAATCTTTCAGCATTTCAGACGCTGATCGTATCTACAGCTACCCGTGTGGGAATGGGAAACCTGGTCGGTGTGGTAGCTGCGATCTCGGCAGGAGGTGCAGGAGCGGTATTCTGGATGTGGATCACGGCGCTGATCGGTTCCTCCACTGCTTTTATCGAAGCGACCCTGGCACAGCTCTATAAAGAAAAGGATCCTCTATATGGTGGCTACAGGGGCGGTCCTGCCTACTATATCCACCGCTACTGGGAAGAAAAACAGGGCAGAAAACGAAAAAAGGTTCTGCTTTCCGTTCTGTTTGCCATTTCCGGCCTGATCTGCTGGTGTGGGATCAGTCAGGTTATCAGCAATTCCGTCACGGCGTCTTTCAAAAATGCTTTTGATATTCCGCCGCTGTATACTACCATCGTGCTGGTAGTGATCGCAGCTGTGATCGTGCTTCGGAAGAATGCAACGGTTAAAGTTCTGGATCTTCTGGTGCCGGTGATGGCAGTGCTTTATTTTGTGATCACGCTGTTTATTATATTTACAAATCTTGGAAGTATGCCGGGAGTATTTAAACGGATTTTTGAAGAAGCTTTCGGATTTCGTCAGGCTGTTGCTGGCGGATTTGGCGTCGTGCTGATGAACGGAGTAAAAAGAGGCCTTTTTTCCAATGAGGCGGGAAGCGGCTCCGCTCCCTGTGCAGCAGCGGCAGCAGAATGTGACAGTCCGGTAAAAGCCGGATTTGTCCAGGCCCTGGGTGTATTTGTGGATACGATCGTGATCTGCAGCTGTACAGCTATGATCATGCTTCTGGCCCCGGAAGATCTGGTACAGGGACTTTCCGGAATGGAACTTCTTCAGACTGCCATGCATTATCATATGGGGCAGTTTGGAGTGATCTTTATTGCTGCAACACTGTTTATGTTCAGCTTTTCCACATTCCTGGGAATCCTGTTTTATGCAAGAGGCAATGTGGCTTATCTTTTTGGTGATAACTGGGGTTCACAGACAGGATATAAGGTGCTGGCACTGGTGATGCTGTTTATCGGTGGGATCGCGGCTTACACATTTGTATGGGATCTGGGAGATGTAGGAATCGGCCTGATGACGATCTTTAATATTTTCATGCTGTATCCTCTTGGGGAAAAAGCACTGAAAGAGCTGAAGATCTATGAATCGGAAAAGAAGAAAAAATAAAACTGTTTACAGACCTTGAGAGCATATGGTAATATCAGGGTAAAGCGCTAAAAGATTAAAGAGTTCTGACAGCCGGAAGGAGTCAGACTCTGTGAAATATCAACGGTAAGTTGGATCAAGAGGAGGATATGAAAGATGTATATTACATGTCTGGACGTAGAAGGTGTACTGGTACCGGAGATCTGGATCGCATTTGCAGAGGCAAGCGGAATCCCGGAGCTCAAGAGAACAACCCGTGATGAGCCGGATTATGATAAGCTGATGAACTGGAGACTTGGAATTCTGAAAGAGCATGGTCTGGGATTGAAAGAGATCCAGGAGACTATTGCAAAGATCGATCCCCTTCCGGGAGCAAAGGAATTTCTGGATGAGCTGAGATCTTTTTCCCAGGTGATACTGATCAGTGATACCTTTACACAGTTTGCAACTCCGCTGATGGAGAAGCTTGGACGGCCGACACTTTTCTGTAATTCCCTGGAAGTAGCAGAGAACGGAGAGATCACAGGCTTTAAGATGCGCTGTGAGAAATCTAAGCTGACAACTGTGAAGGCACTGCAGTCCATGGGATTTGAGACTATCGCAAGCGGAGATTCCTACAATGATCTCGGAATGATCCAGGCAAGCAAAGCAGGATTCCTTTTCCGCAGCACAGAGCAGATCCGTGCAGATCATCCGGAAATTCCGGCTTACGAAGAGTACGATGAACTTCTTGCAGCGATCAGAGAAGCAATGAAATGAAGAAGGGAAAGTCGGAATGATCAACGAAAGAATTGTGATCGAAGAAAAAACAAAGGACTATAATGAGGCATGGATAGAGACCTATTTCTGGCAGGAGTCGGAAGAACTCTATCCGGGACAGAAGCGTCCGGTCATAGTGATCTGTCCGGGCGGAGCTTATGGCATGACTTCTGACAGAGAGGCAGAAGCCATTGCTGTCCGGTTTATGGGAATGGGCTATCACACAGTGGTACTTCGTTATAGTGTGGCACCTGCCAGATATCCGGTGGCTCTCCGTCAGCTGGCAAAAACAGTAGCTCTTCTCAGAGAGAACAGCGATAAGTGGCATATTGAAAAAAATAAGATCATTGTGTCCGGTTTTTCGGCAGGAGGCCATCTGGCAGCTTCTTTGGGAGTATTCTGGAATACGGAGGAGCTTGCAGGGATCACGGGAATGGAAAACGAGAGGATCCGTCCCAATGGCATGATCCTGAATTATCCGGTGATCACTTCAGGGGAAGTTGGTCATGAAGAAAGCTTTCGAAATCTTCTGGGAGATCGTTATGAGGAGCTGAAAGATCGGATGTCTCTGGAATTTCAGGTTACGGAAGATACACCCAGAACCTTTATCTGGCATACCTTTGAGGATCAGACGGTGCTGCTGGATAATACACTTCTCTTTGTTCAGGCACTCTATAAAAAGGGCATTCCAGTGGAGTATCATGTTTTTCCGCAGGGACCCCATGGGATCGGCCTGGCAAATGAGCTGACTGCCAACGAAAACGGCAGAGGAATCGCAAGAGCCTGTGAACCATGGAGTGAGCTTGCAGGAAAATGGCTGAACCGAGAATTCCCATGGTGGAACGGGGCAAAGATCGAAAGATAATACGAGACTGCTGTGTCGGATAAAATATCCTTTTTACCGGGAAACCGGTAGAGAGGGTATTTTTTATGATTGTGATGCATGTGATGACTGCTGTATTTGTCGGCTGTTTTGTCTGGCTCATCTGATGATAAAAGCTTTGCAGGGCTTTGGTGTGGATCTGGATCAACATTCACATTGCAGAAAGAAAGGAATTTTGATAATTATGGATAAAAATCAGATTTTTATTACCAGTGGTACGGAATATAAAAGAATGACAAAGGAGCTTCTGGAAAAAGCGGATCTTCAATCTCATATCGGGGACAGAAAGAAAAAGATCGGGATCAAGCCGAATCTGGTTTCTCCTTCAGAGGCTTCCTGGGGTGCAACGACTCATCCGGAAGTGGTTGCAGGAATTATCGAGTATCTGAAGGAGCATGGCTTCCGGGATATGGTGATGCTGGAGGGATCCTGGGTAGGAGATAAGACAAGGGAGGCCTTTGAGACCTGTGGCTTTGACAGGCTTGAGGAAGAGTATCAGGTGCCGTTCTGGGATATGCAGAAGGATAAGGGTATTTCTGTGGACTGCGGCGGAATGGAGCTGAATGTCTGCGAGCGGGTAAAGGAGCTTGATTTTCTGATCAATGTGCCAGTTCTGAAAGGCCATTGTCAGACAAAGATCACCTGTGCCCTTAAGAATATGAAGGGGTTGATCCCAAATAAGGAAAAGAGACGGTTTCATTCTCTGGGGCTTCATAAACCCATTGCTCATCTGAATATGGGGATACAGCAGGATTTTATTGTTGTGGATAATATCTGCGGGGATCTGGATTTTGAAGATGGCGGAAATCCTGTTGTGATGAACCGGGTGATTGCTGCCTGTGATCCGGTTCTTGTGGATGCATATGTGTGTCAGATGATGCATTATGAGGTAGCTGAGGTTCCTTATGTGAAGCTGGCAGGTGAGCTTGGAGTGGGCTGTTCAGATATTTCAAAAGCAGATGTCAGATTTCTGGAGGATGGTGCGGATCAGAGGATGCCGGTATCCAGAAAGGTTGTGGAGCTTGCGGATGCCGTGGAGGAAGTGGAATCCTGCAGTGCCTGCTACGGGTATCTGATCCCGGCATTGGAGATGCTGAAGGAAGAGGGGCTTTTTGAGAAGCTGGATGAGAAGATCTGCATCGGGCAGGGGTATCGTGGTAAGACGGGAGTGCTTGGTGTGGGACACTGTACCTGTAAGTTTCAGAATTATGTGGAGGGGTGTCCGCCGTTGGAGGGGGATATATATGAGTTTTTGAAAGAGTATATTGGTGAACGGACGCCGGGGAAGTGACAGTCCTCCGGGCCGGACTCCGTCGGGGGATGCTGCTAAGGTTCCGTGAGCCGGCTAAAACCATTGCGGAAGGGCCCAGAACTCGCCTTCGGCTCAAACAGCTGGGCCCTTCCGCAATAACGCCGTCTCCCGCAACCTAACCATCATCACCCCTCCTCCGTAGCAGCCCGGAGGACTGTCACTTCCCCGGCTGACGTTTCAGACGGAGAGGTGGAAGCGGACGCGTGGTGTCCTGTCCTTACGTTTTGATGAGTTGAGCGTCCGCAGTTGGAGGTGTGGGAAGGATAGCGTCTGGTCAATAAATATTTTGGTGTTGCTCAATGTGTTGGAATGGTGGGAAGGATACGTCTTCTTGTTGAAAGGTGTTATGCCGATGAGATCGGCGCAGCCTGGCGTTTTAAACAAACGCAGAATCCATCGCCCTGTCAGTAACGTAACATAGCCAAAACGTACGGTTCATGCGGGGCCTGAGGGAAGGGGTGCAGGGGAGGGGAAACGGCCTTTCGCAACTACGAGTGCTTCCCCTCCCCAGCGGTTTCACTTACGCTTCCAAAGCGTAAAAACATTTCAGAAAAAAATTTTCAGAAAAAAAGAATCCTAAAGACATCTCTTTACAATCTCAATAATCTGCTCCATAGAAAACCGGCTGCTGTCAATACAGAGATCATACTGTGTCATATCCAGCCATTTGCTGTCTGTAAAGTATTCATAGTAAGCTTTTCTCTCTTTATCCATTTTTTTGACCAGTTTCCGTGCGCTGGCTTCTTCTCTGCCGGTACGGCGTATCACATTCTGAACTCTTTCCTCAAAAGGTGCATGGATAAAAAGTTTAAGTGATTTATCCTTCAGGATATTGGTCGCACAGCGGCCGACAATTACGCAGTCCTCTCTCTGCGGAAGGGACAGGATGATCTTTCTCTGGAGATCATAGAGAACATCGTTCATTGGTACAAAAGAGAAATTATCTGTAAACTGCAGCTCACTGTCAACGGGAAATACCCACTGACTGGCTTTTTTCTCGTCTACCTTTGCCAGGGTGTCGAAGGGGATATTGTTTTTCTTGGCAGCCATGTCGATCAGTTCTTTATCATAAAAACCGATGTCCAGGTTTTCAGCCAGAGTCTTGCCGATAAGGCGTCCGTTGCTTCCAAACATACGATTGATGGTGATAATACGTTTTGCCATAAAGATACCTCCTTTATCTCGGACCGGAAGCAGGAATATCTGATTTCCGGTAGTTTTTCTTACTTCTTTTATAACATATTTCGGTAAAAAATACCAGAAAATAATATATAATTTTTAAAATAATATTTAATATATACAAAAAATAATGGTAGCAGACAGAAAATATAATTAATTATTTGTATTTGTATATGAAAAATAGGATGCCTTTTTCACTGGGTTTTCACAGATCACACAAAGACTTACACATTTTTTTTAAAAATATTTTTAAAACAGAGAGAACATACACAGCATATTTGGAGGTTAAGGAAAATGAAACGACGGCGTAAAAGGCTTATGGTGATCATCCCGTTTTCTACTATGACCAGGCTTGCGGATAATGTACTGGATGTGACCATGTTTTACGCATCCGGAGCAGATGAGGATAGCCTGGAGCCGGCAGAAAATGCGTTTACAGAGCTCCTGATGGAACGCTTTGAGCAGGACGAAGACGCTTTTTCCATTGTGAATCAGTCAGAGATCATGGAAGCCATGTCTGGTGTCACCAACACCATGTCTCTGATGATCAGAACAAATCGCGTTTTTTTATCTGGAAATCCGCACATTGATAAGGTATAATCTATAACAGTTAGAGGAATATCTCTGCCGGGAGGACGGAACTGCCGGCAGGGAACTGCCGAGAAAGGATGACAGTAAATTTGAACATCGTGGAGAAATGTGTTTCATGCCTGAATATAAAAGAATCTTATGATCTGGCCAGGCGCATGGAACAGGGAAAAAACAAATCCGGTTCTGGGATATCGTACAGCAGGCTCCCTGGCAGAGCGAAAAACCGGAGATATGCTTTTGGAAGAAATGAAAAAAGCCGGTCTCACACAGGTAGAAAAAGATAAGATCCGTGTGGATGCATGGGAATTTAAAAAAGCGGTGATGCGCTGCCATGACAGAGAGGGAACCTGCCGGGAGATCCAGCTTGGCGCATATCAGACAGATTTTAAGACCAATGGCTTTCAGAGGTTTGATCTTGTATATCTTGGAAAAGGTACAGCTGACGAATATAAGAATATCGATGTGAAAGGAAAGCTGGTTCTTATTGAGATCAATCAGAGAGAAGAATGGTGGATCAACTACCCGGTGTATCAGGCACACCTGAAGGGTGCAGCGGCTTTGATCGCCGTACAGAGCAGGGGATATGCACAGATCGATGATACGGCTCTGAATGCACAGGATATCGCAGGACCTTCCTGTGCGCCTGCATTTTCCATGTCACGGGCAGATTTTCTTATGATCCGTCAGCTGATGGAGGAGAAAAATGAGAATGGGAATCGTGTTCCGGAGCTTTCCGTGGAATTTGATGCGGACACAGAGGTGATCAAAGACCAGTATACCTACAATATCGTTGGTAAAATCCCGGGAACTGATTCGGATTCCATGATCCTGTTAAGTGCTCACTATGATTCCTATTTTGAGGGATTTCAGGACGATAATGCGGCAGTGGCCATGATCATTGGAATTGTCAGGGCGCTGCTCCGTGGTGGCTATAAACCTCGCCATACTATTGTGGTATGTGCTCTTGCAGCAGAAGAATGGGGGATTTCCGACACAAAATATGACTGGTCCACAGGTGCTTACCGCCAGGTATTTGAGGCGAGACCGGAGTGGCAGGGGCACGTGATCGCAGATCTGAATTTTGAGCTTCCGGCTCATGCACACAGTACCAGAGATGCAGTACGATGTACCTATGAGTATGCGGATTTTGTGCGCAGCTTCGTGGATGCTGTGCAGATGCCGGAGGGAATTTATCCGGAGGGCATGACCACGTTGTATCCCATTGAAACCTGGTCTGATGATTTTACCATGGCTATTTCCGGGATCCCGTCCATGGTCAATGATTTCAGCGGTGGTCCCTTTATGGAAAATTATTATCATTCCCAATACGATAACCAGGATGTTTATGAGGAAGAGGTATACAGATTCCATCATGAATTTTATCTGAAACTTCTTCTGGCTATTGACAGCCTTGCTCTGCCGCCAATGGATTTCGGGCGGGTACTGGACCAAAGTATTAAGACCTTGGATACGGATCTGTGTATGCAGACCGGCGCCGACAGTACACTCCTTCTGAAAAAAACAGAAGAGGCAAAAAAAGCGGCTGCCATCCTTGCAGAGCAGGTACGGCACTTCAACAGCCTTCCGGAAGAAAAACGTGACTGGAAAAAAGCCGATGCCATTACCGAAAAGCTTCTCGGTGTATTCCGGAAATCCCAGGATTATCTGGTACGTCTGGACTGGGATGACAATGTGATCTTTCCGCAGCAGGCAGTGCAGAACAATCTTTATGCACTGAAGAAAGCGATGGGATATCTGGAAAAAGGAGAGATCGCACCTGCGCTGGAGGCTTTTTACAGTATTGACAACAACTGTTATGCCTTTCAGTTTGAGCGGGAAGTCTTTTATCATTTTACAGAATATATCTTGAAGCAGTCCCCGGATCGCCTGATGTGGGGAAAGGGCAGGATCATCCACCATGAGAACCTTTATGATCTTGTGGAAAGTCTGAAGGAAAAGAAGCCGGGTGACAGCCTGGAGGCAGAAAAGCAGAGCCTCAAGGAAGCCTGGGAAAGACAGAAGCGTTATTATGCGGATGATATTGAATATCTGATCCGTGCAGCGGAAAAGCTCAGGAACCTGATCTGCGAGGTCAGTGATATGTTTGAAAAAGGAACAGAATAAAACCATACCTGGAGGAAAGAATGGAAAGCCATAATTTATACCGAGTGAAAGAAGAAGATCTGGATAAGCTGATCCGGATATTGACCGTATGTTTTTCGGAGGATCCTCTGTATCATGCACTGATCCCGGACAGGATACCAGAGAACGGCTGATGCCGGAGCTTTTTACCTGTGATCTTACGGAGTTTTTTGAGACCTGCGAGATTTATGCAGATAGCAGTGAGTTGAACAGTATCCTGGTAGTATCCGACGGAACGGAGCATGAAGCAGCCTTACATAATCTGATGGTGGATTTTTTGCCCTTCTGAAAACAGATGGCTATCTGATCAAAGAGGATCCAAGTCTTGCGACCTTGCGGAAATTCATCCAGGGAAAAGACTATCTGAATTCCAGCTGGACTTCCCAGCTTCATACAGCAGAAAGACTTCATGTGATCTATCTGGCAGTGGCGCCGAAGATGCAGCATCACGGTCTTGCTGAAAAGCTGATGGATGAGGTGATCGATTATGCGGACAGGCATAAGTTGATGATCTCTCTGGAAACCCATAATCCGGCAAATGTTTCTATGTATGAGAAATTCGGATTTAAATTATACGGCATTGTACAGAAAAAAGGATTTGATCTGAAGCAGTACTGCATGATCAAACAGGCATAGGAGGAATTACGATGAAACGAAAATGGTGGCATGACAAAGTGGTATATCAGATATACCCCAAGAGCTTTTATGATTCCAACGGAGACGGAATCGGAGACATCCCAGGAATCATCAGCAAGCTTGATTATCTTAAGGAACTGGGAGCAGATATCCTCTGGCTTTCCCCAATCTATAAATCTCCCCTTGCAGACCAGGGATATGACATTGCAGATTATTATGCGATTGATCCGAGGTTTGGGACCATGGAGGATATGGATCGTCTGATCGCAGAAGCAAAAAAAAGAGAAATGTACATCCTTATGGATCTGGTGGTAAATCACTGCTCCGATGAGCATGAGTGGTTTCAGCAGGCTATTAAGGATCCGGACGGAAAGTATGGAAATTTCTTTTATATCCGGGACAAAAAGGATGGCAAAGCTCCCTGCAACTGGAGAAGCTATTTCGGTGGTCCGGCATGGGAAGAGCTTCCGGGACATCCGGATAAACAGTATCTCCATGTATTCCACAAGAAGCAGCCGGATCTCAACTGGGAGAATCCTGAAGTAAGAGAGGAAGTCTACAAAAACATCCGCTGGTGGATGGAAAAAGGGCTTGGCGGATTCCGTATTGATGCCATTATCAATATCAAGAAGAAGCTTCCGTTTTCCGATTATCCTGCCGATCGTGCAGATGGGCTCTGCAGCGTCGGGAGGATGCTGGAGGAGGCAGAAGGGATTGGAGAATTTCTGGGAGAGATGGCTGAGAAGTGTTTTCATCCCTATGATGCTTTTACTGTAGGAGAGGTCTTCAATGAAAAGGAAGATGAGATCAAAGATTTTATCGGAGAAAACGGATATTTTTCATCCATGTTTGATTTTGAAGAAACCTGTTACGGAAAGAGCGAGGATGGCTGGTATGCATCCAAACCGTACCTGACTCCGGAAGAGTACAAGAAGTGTATTTTCCATACGCAGAAAAAGATTGGGGATACCGGCATGATCTCCAACATTATTGAGAATCATGATGAGCCAAGAGGTGTCTGTCATTATATTTCTCCGGAAGACCGCTGTCCGGATTCAAGGAAGCTCCTGGCAGGTGTTTATTTCCTGCTGAAGGGAATTCCGTTTATTTATCAGGGGCAGGAGATCGGTATGGAAAATATGGAGTTTACTTCTATGGATCAGATCGATGACATCAGTACCATCGATGAATACCAGGTAGCGCTCCGTGCCGGATGCAGTGAAAAAGAAGCGCTTGATGCTGCTTCCGCATTTTCCAGAGACAATGCCAGAACTCCGGTACAGTGGAGCGCAGAGAAAAATGCGGGATTTTCAGAAGGAGAGCCGTGGCTTGGGGTCAATCCGAATTATAAGGAGATCAATATAGAGTCCCAGTTAACGGATAGTAACTCCCTCCTTTCTTTCTACAAAAAGCTGACTGCACTGAGAAAAGCTCCGGAATATAAAGAAACGCTTGTATACGGAACATTCGCTCCATATCAGGAAGAACAGAAGAATCTGATCGCATATACAAGAAACGGTGAGAAAAATCTTCTGATCCTGGGAAATATGCAGGCACAGTCACAGAAGGTATCTTTGCCGGGAGAAGTAAAAGAGGTGCTTCTGAATAATCAGAAAGCTGTGGAGATCACAGAAAAAGAGATCATTTTGAAACCGTATCAGTTTATCGTTCTGGAGACAGCTGACTAATGCGGCGTCAGAACAGCAGAGAAAAAAACAATAGCTATTTAGCTGACAGTCTGTTAAAATAAATGTTCGGCTGAAAAAACAGCCGTAAAGAAAGAGAATGAGAATTCAGAAGGGAATAAAGTATGCTGAAGATAAAGAATTACGTAAAGGCAGAAAGCCTTGAACAGGCATATGAACTGAACCAGAAAAGAACAGCCTGTGTGCTGGGCGGTATGGTCTGGCTGAAAATGGGAAACCGGAACATCATGACAGCCATTGATCTGTCAGGTCTTGGGCTGGATACTATTACAGAAACAGAAGAAGCATTTGTGATCGGCTGTATGACACCACTTCATGCGCTGGAAACCCACAAAGAGCTGAATGCCTATACAAACAGTGCTATCCGTGAAAGTGTACGGCACATTGTGGGTGTGCAGTTTCGAAACTGTGCCACAGTGGGCGGAAGTATTTTCGGAAGATTCGGATTTTCCGATGTACTGACCATGTTTCTGGCACTGGATACCTGGGTGGAGCTGTACAATGGAGGAACCATTCCGCTGGCACAGTTTGCATCCATGGAAAAGGATAACGATATCCTGGTAAATATCATTGTAAAAAAACAGCCGCTGAACAGTGTGTACTTAAGTCAGCGGAACAATTCCACAGATTTTCCTGTGCTCACCTGTGCGGCCGCTCTTATTGACGGAAAAGCAAGAACTGTCATTGGGGCCAGACCCGGAAAAGCAATGATCGTGGAAGATGAAGAGGAAATCTTAAAAGATTTTGTACAGATGAATGCACAGCAGAAAAAGGATGCAGCAGCATCTTTTGCCGCATATGCAGCGGAACATGTTTCTACAGACAAGAACATGCGTGCTTCAAAAGAATACAGAAGTCTTCTTGTGAAAGTCCTTACAAGAAGAGCCTGGGAAGAGATCGGAGGGAGAGCAGAATGAATATCACTTTCTGGCTGAATGGTGTAAAACGGCAGGCAGAGGTACGTCCGGATGAACTGCTTCTGGATTCCTGCGGAAAAACAGCTGTTACAGCGTAAAACGTGGCTGTGAGACTGCAAACTGTGGTCTCTGTACTGTGCTGATGGATGAACGTCCGGTACTGTCCTGCTCCATGCTGGCTGCCCGCGCAGACGGGAAACGGATCGTGACTCTGGAGGGAATGCAGGAGGAAGCAAAGGAATTCGGCGCTTTTATGGCAAATGAGGGAGCAGAGCAGTGTGGCTTCTGCAATCCGGGATTTATCATGAATGTATTTGCCATGTTAAAGGAACTGGAAGATCCCACAGAAGAGGATATCCTGGAGTATCTTTCCGGAAATCTGTGCCGTTGCTCGGGATTTGTGGGACAGACCAGAAGTATCCTGAAATTTCTCGACTATAAAAAAGGACAGGAGGAAGGAAAATGAAATACGTAAACAAGCCGGTGCCAAAAACAGATGCAATGTCGCTGGTAACCGGAAAACCGGTCTATACCGATGATCTCGCACCTTCTGACTGCCTGATCGTCAAGATCTTAAGAAGTCCTCATGCCAATGCCTGGGTGGAAGAGATCAAGACAGATGCTGCAAAGAAGATCGAGGGGATTGCCTGTGTTCTGACCTATGAGGATGTTTCCCACAAAAGATTTACCCTGGCCGGGCAGACAGCGCCGGAGATCAGTCCATGGGATCGCTATATCATAGATAAGCATGTGCGTTTTGTAGGGGATCCGGTTGCCATCGTAGCCGGTGAGACAGAAGAGGCAGTAGATAAAGCCTGAAACGCATTAAGGTAAAATATCGTGTGGAGGAAGCGGTTCTGGATATCCACACAGCCAAGGATAATCCTATTCTGGTGCACCCGGAGGATGACTGGTATATGCCGATCCCGGCCGGCGGAGATAATAAGCGTAATCTCTGTTCCTCCAATGTAGAAGAAGTGGGTGATGTGGATGCCATGCTGGAAAAATGTGCGTATACAGTAGACCAGGTTTACCACACAAAGGCAAATCAGCAGACCATGATGGAGACCTTCCGCACCTACTGTTATATGGACCATTTTCAGAGACTGACGGTGGTTTCTTCCACCCAGATCCCGTTCCATATCCGAAGGATCGTAGGAAATGCGCTGAACATTCCGTCTTCCAAAGTTCGTGTGATCAAGCCTCGTATCGGCGGGGGCTTTGGTGCAAAACAGTCTTCTGTCAGTGAGGTTTTCCCGGCACTGGTAACATGGGTTACCGGGCGTCCGTCCAAGATCGTTTTTTCCAGAAAGGATCCATGATCGCGTCTTCTCCGCGTCATGAGATGGAAGTCCATATCCGTATGGGTGCAGATGAAAACGGTATTGTAAAGGCAATCGATCTTTATACTCTTTCCAACACCGGTGCCTATGGAGAGCATGGGCCTACAACCGTAGGACTTTCAGGCCATAAATCCATTGCACTGTATCGTCATACGGAAGCCTACCGTTTTGCCTATGATGTTGTTTACACCAATATGCAGGCAGCTGGCGCTTATCGTGCTATGGTGCCACACAGGGTATTTTTGCTGTGGAGTCCGCAGCAGATGAGCTGGCTCATAAGATGGGGATGGATCCGGTAAAATTCCGCGAGCTGAACATGCCTATGGAGGGAGAGGCACTTCCGGGATATCCGGATGTACGATCAACGGCAGCTGTACCATGGATAAATGCCTCGCCCGTGCAAAGGAAATGATCGGATGGGATGAGAAATATCCGTTCCGTGATATGGGTAACGGCAAAGTACGGGGTGTCGGTATCGCTATGGCCATGCAGGGCTCATCTATTGCAGGGATCGATGTCGGCGGAGCAGACATTAAATTAAATGAGGATGGTTCCTATACCTGGCACTTGGATGTTCTGATATGGGAACCGGCTGTGATACCATTCTTGCTCAGATGGCAGCAGACTGTCTGGATACAGATATGAAAAATATCGTGGTATTCAGTGTGGATACAGATATTTCTCCCTATGATTCCGGTTCTTATGCATCTTCCACAACCTATGCAACCGGAAATGCCGTGATCCAGGCCTGCGGAGAACTCAGAAAGAGAATCCACGCTTTTGGCGCACAGATGCTTGGAGTATCTGCAGAGGATTCTGATTTTGACGGAGAAAAAGTCCGCACAGAAGATGGAAAAGAGGTAACGCTGCAGCAGATCGCGGGAAAAGCGACCTGTGGAGTCTGCAGTGAGCTTCAGGTTGTAAAAGAATATTCTTCTCCGATCTCTCCGCCACCGTTTATGGCAGGAGCTGCCGAGGTGGAGATCGACAAAGAGACCGGACAGATTGACGTTATTGACTATGTAGGTGTGATCGACTGTGGAACCCCGATCAATCCGAACCTTGCCAGAGTGCAGGCAGAAGGCGGTATCGGTCAGGGAATCGGAATGGTTCTGTATGAGGATGTGCAGTATACAGATAAGGGAAAGATCCGTAACAATTCTTTTATGCAGTATAAGATCCCCAACCGTATGGATATTCCGAAGGTGCGGATCGAGTTTGAGAGCAGCTACGAGAAGACAGGTCCTTTCGGTGCAAAATCCATTGGTGAGCTTGTGATCGATACACCTTGCCCTGCGATTGCCAATGCCGTTTACAATGCAACCGGTGTCCGTGTCCGTGAACTCCCGATCACTCCGGAAAAAGTTGCGATGGGAATTCTTGAGCAGGAAGCCGGAGAGAAGAAATGAATATGGTGATCAAATGTCTGCTGGCAGCTTTATGGCTGCTGGCAGTTCCGTGGGCGGCCGGAGGGGTAGTCCTCTGTAAAAGTAAAAAAAGTTCGATGGGAATGAACCTTCTTGCAGGATATCTTATGATGTTTTCCTTTGCAGAGATTTTGGCGCTGGCGGCAATCTGGCTAAACTGCCATTGCATGTCCTGAAATACAGTCTTGCCGCTGTAATGGCATCAGCTGCTGTTTTGGGGATTGTCCTGGCACTGGTAAAACGGAATGGTTTTACGGGAAATGGTGAGAAGACGGGCAAAATGTCTTTTTATTTTGTTGTAGCTGCAATACTGATCTTACTCCAGCTTGTGGCTGCTTCATTTTTGGCTCATATGGATGCGGATGACGCTTTTTATGTGGCAACAGCTACAACATCTGTCCATACGGATACCGTTTTTTCCATTAATCCGTATACCGGATATTCCTATACACGATTACCAAGCAGGTATGTTTTGTCGCCGTTTCCGATATTTCTTGCAGTGATCAGTTCTCTTGTAGGACTTCATCCGGCAATTGTGGCGCATGTGATATTTCCTGTAGTCTTTATTTTTATGGCATATCTGGTTCTGTATCAGTATGCGAAACGGTGGTTTCCGGAGGATGAACATGCGAGGGGGATCTTTATGATCTTTTGTGCGGTACTGATCTGGTTTTCGGCATATTCCGTTTATAATTCTGAGAATTTTCAGATGATCCGTATCTGGCAGGGAAAAGCATGCCTGGCATCGGTTTTTCTACCTCTGCTTCTATATCTTGGCATAGGTATCATTCTGGAAAAAGAACAGGAATATTCATGGCTGCTGCTTTTACTGGCAGATATTTCTTGCTGCCTCCTTTCTTCCATGGGAATTATTCTGGCCTGTATGATGCTGGTGATCCTTCTGATCATGGGACTGGTACGGTTTCACAGTCTGCAGAAAGCAGCATGTACGGCTTTGTGCTGTCTGCCTTCGCTGCTTCTTGGACTTGTGTATATTATGATCCGATAGGAGAAAATAATGAAAGAAATAATTGCATGGACAGTTAATGTGTGGAGGATGTACTGGGGAAATGGCTGGATACCGTATCTTCTGGCTCTTGGCGGAGCATGTGCACTGATTTTTGGGAAAAAGAAAAAAAACAGTCTCAGTCTGGTTTTATATTCCGTTTTTCTTCTGGTATTGTTTTTCTGTCCGTTTTCCGGACGGGTGATTATGAAATGTATAGGAAAAATCGTGTACTGGCGTGTTTTGTGGCTTTTACCTACGGTTCCGCTGATCGCAGGCGGTTTTACAGAGCTTGTCCGAAGAAGTCGCAACCGGATCGTGCAGGTGATCCTGGTGCTGGTTTTGACAGGAGTTATTGCTGCTTCTGGGACCGGAATGATAAAAGCAGGAAATTTCGAAAGAGTTTATAACCGCCAGCAGGTACCGGATCAGATCGCAATGATCTGTAACCGGATCAATGAGGACAGAGAAGGAAAGGAAGTGCGGATCGCCGCAGATGAATATACGGCATCCTATATCCGGGTGTATGATCCTTCCCTGAAAATGGCCTACGGACGCAGAGGGGATGGTGCTGTAGGTAAGAAGGCAAGAGTTCTGTATAAACAGATCACTTCGGAAGTCCCCGATGGAAAAAAGACTTCCAGCCTGGCAGATGCCGTTCACTGTACATATGTGGTGATGGTACCTCCGGATGAAAATTTTGTTCTGGATATGGTGGCCGGCGGCTACCAGGTTCTGGATACGGTAAGTCCGTATTATATATTTTCGTGTGATAAATATAAATGAATATGTTTCTGGTACAGTTTACTTCAGAATCTGTACCGGAAATAATATGAAATGTGTGATGAATGTACACTGTTTAAAAAAATCTTTACAATTTTATGTTTATGTGCTACAATCAAAGACAGTGTAAGCCAACTTTGATAATTTCATACCTGATTTAGAAGTTATGTTTTTCATTATGCACCTGTAGCTCAGTGGATAGAGCAGTGGTTTCCGGTACCATGTGCGGGGGTTCGATTCCCTTCAGGTGTGCTACCCGGAACAGTGGGAATTGTTCCGGCGTGTTGTTATGATAAGGAGGACAAGAACTTGGATGATTTCAGAGAATGGTTATCAGATAACCTTCGCTATTTTATGTTAGGCGGAGCAATTCTGGTGATCGTGCTTGTTCTGATCTTTGGCGTCCGCGCCTGTGTTGGAGGTAAGAAGGGGAATTCCAATAAAGATCAGACAACAGCCCAAAGTAACCAGGAAAATGATCCTTCTTCTCCGGCAAATGATGGGGAGACAGACGAGAAGAAAGACGCCAGTTCCGCGGCAGATACGGATGCGGAGACAACCATGGAAAAAGCCAGCACGGAAGTAACCGAGCTGATTCAGAGCTATTATAAAGCTTTTGGGGAAAAAGACATTGCAACACTTAAGACGATTGAGGACGGATTTACGCCGGCTGACGAGTCGCAGATTAATTCAAGGGATTATATTGATGGGTATGAGGTACAGAATGTTTACGCTAAGAAGGGACTGACGGACGATTCGTATGTCGTTTATGTAGTCTTTAATTATATCTGTACTGGAATTGAGACTCCGGTTCCGGCACTGAGCCAGTTTTATGTGGAGACGGGCAGTGACGGCAATCTGAAGATCAAAGGTGGTGCTGATGACGATGCAGATATCAGTGCCTATGTGAAAAAACTGGAATCTGAGAAGGATGTGCAGGAGCTTATCACAAAGGTAAAGACGGACTATGAAGCTGCGCAGGAGAGTGATCCCTCTCTGGCAGAATTCCTTCAGGCCTTGGTGAAGATGCCAGTGCTTCCGCAGATGCAGGAACAATGCTTACAGTTACAGAGGATTGTAATGTTCGTGCTTCCGCAGATTCAGAGGGTGAGGTTATCGGTGGTTTTTCTGCAGGAACGGAAGTTGAAAAGAAAGGGCAGGAAGGCGACTGGATACAGGTTGATTATGATGGACAGACCGGTTATGTCTATAGTGGTCTGTTAGAATAATAAGGGTTAATAAAATGCAGGTTCCGGAAGAACCTGCATTTTTGTTGCTCTGATATAACGAAAGATCATTTTTTGAGTGAACCGTCTGCTGCCAATGTGTATTTTTTTCCATTTACGGTGATGGTTCCGGTCTGCATGATTCCGTCTTCGTCCAGATAATAACGTTTTTTGCCTAGGGTGATCCAGCCGGTCTGCATGATTCCGTCCTTATTGAAATAATATCGATGACCATCTGTGTCGGTAAGCCATCCGGTATAGGCGGTTCCGTCAACCATAAATTTCCAGTTGGTGCCATCCGGTGTCCAGACTCCGTTTTCTGCCTCCGGCGAAACCTTTTCTGTTTCGGGAATCTCTGTGGGAACAGGAGACGGTGTGGCGGAAGGTGAGGGAGCGCCGGAAGATATCGATGCATCTGTATGGTGATCGCGATCTGAACTTGGTTCAATAGCCGAAATATCGCTGGTATTTATGGAAACTACGGAAGTACTGCTGCTTTCAAAAGGACCGGCCGATGACTGGGTAAAGAGAATACCGCAGATCAGACACAGGAAAACAGCGACAAAGATCAGCAGCCGGTTCATACGTGGAGTATGCTCTGACATGTTTTTCCTCCTGATATTTAAGTATATTTCTGTTTATCATACAATAATGAGAAAGAAAATACAAGAAAAATAACCGGTTGCGAACACGTGGGAAAAAATATATAATAGAACAATGGACGAAAAAATCAGAATCAATAAATATTTAAGCGATATAGGAGTCTGCTCAAGAAGAGAGGCAGACCGCCTGACAGAAGCGGGGAGGGTTACTGCCAATGGAGAACTGGTTTCCACAGGAATGAAGATCCTTCCGGATGCGGAGATCTGTATTGACGGAAAGCCTGTAAAAAAACAGGAAAAAAAGATCCTGCTTCTTTTTCATAAACCAAAAGGGATTGTCTGCAGCACCAGACAACAGCGGAATGAGATGACAGTAACAGAATATCTGGATTATCCGGTGCGGGTTTATCCCATAGGACGGCTGGATAAAGATTCCGAAGGACTGCTTCTCCTTACCAATGAAGGAGATCTGGTGAACCGTATCATGAAGGCGGGGAACTACCATGAAAAGGAATATCAGGTGACCGTGAATAAACCGGTGACAGAAGAATTTATCCGTGGTATGGGCGGCGGAGTGCCGATCCTTGATACGGTCACACGTCCCTGCAAGGTTACAAAAACAGGGAAGAACAGTTTTTGTATCATCCTTACCCAGGGTCTGAACCGCCAGATCCGTCGTATGTGTGAATATTTCGGATATAAAGTCGTAACACTGAAACGTGTTCGGATCATGAATCTGTATATTGATGGCCTGGAAGAGGGGAAATATCGTGAGATCCGACCGGAAGAACGAAAAGAACTGGAGGAGATGCTTTCCTCCGAAAAATCAGAAAAAAGGACGGGAGGAAGCCATGAACGAATCATCCATAAAAAAAATGAAAGAGCTGGGAGAAAAGCTCCGGGAAGCGTCCAGGGCCTATTATCAGGAAGACAGGGAGATCATGTCCAACGTGGAGTACGACGCCCTGTACGACACTCTGAGCGCACTGGAGAAAGAAACAGGGATCGTTCTGGCAGACAGTCCAACCGTTAATGTAGGATATGAGGCAGTGGAGCAGCTCCCCAAGGAAGAACATGAAAGACCGATGCTGTCTCTGGATAAGACCAAAGAGAGAGAAGCTTTGAGAGAGTTTATCGGGGAACATCCTACACTTTTATCCTGGAAGCTGGATGGCTTAACGATCGTGCTTACCTATGAAAACGGAGAGCTTATAAAGGCAGTTACCAGAGGAAATGGTATTGTGGGAGAGGTTATTACCAATAATGCCAGAGTATTTAAGAACATACCTCTGAAAATTTCTTTTAAAGGGAGACTGGTACTTCGCGGAGAAGCCATCATTACCTATTCGGATTT
>ENA-OQDW01000272-OQDW01000272.1-human-gut-metagenome-genome-assembly--contig:-NODE-272-length-22444-cov-3.088677_pt1 | contig 22444 bp, 25 predicted proteins | sample MGYA00242784_ERZ504613 | MGnify/ENA primary metagenome ERZ504613 (study PRJEB26092, sample SAMD00036330) | human gut metagenome | host: Homo sapiens | study: EMG produced TPA metagenomics assembly of...
CGGCGGAGGCGGCAAGGGCCTTGCATGTCGTTGATGAGTTTGCTGGTATGGTATCCGTCTGCCGCGGCATGATGGACGGAAACCGAGATCGGCAGAAGCGTGTCCGCCCCCTGCGCAAAGTACTTGCCGAAGGTGATGATGGGCGGCAGGAAGGGCGGTTCCGCGGCCTGCACATGGGCCATGCGGAAAATAGCGCTCCATTTCTGCGTGACCCAGCCATCGTTGGCCGGGTTAATGAGTTGAGCATATTTTGCAAGGCATAGCAGTGTAAAGCAAAGCCGTTCCAGAGGCTGGCTTGCGAGCGCCCGGATGCTTGCAAGCTCCTCTTGGGTGATTTCAATCTGATTGGCCTGTAAGAGGGGGCGTCTGTCCGCACGGGAGGAAATGTGCTCGATTGCCGCGCTCCATTGCACGGCGTGATAATTCGCGTAGTTCTCCCGCATAAACCGGTGAAGCGTTTCCTCAATCTGTGGCTTCTCATAGCCTCATAACAGAGGTAACGGGAAATGCAGCCCAAGGTCTGCGCCGGTTTTTTTCCAACCGTTCCACAGGCGATTGCCTGCTGTGCAAAAGCATGCTCGTTGAGAATCAGTTCCATGGTTCCTCATCCTCTTTCCTAAAGTTTTATCTGCTGGCTTTTTAGGGAGAAGCGCCGGCCGCGATATACGATCTCTCCCGCTGCATCCGCAGCCGGATAATGGATGATACCACCATTTTTTTGCAGCAGGTTCCGGAGAATCACATGCCCGCATAAATCCCAGACGAATTGTTTCGAGCGGTTGTCGCAATAGCACAGGTCAATGAGAATATCGCACAATTCCGCTTCATTGGGGCACAATGCGGCGCTTTCTCGCCGGAATTGATCGAGCAGAAATTCCCGCGTGCGGGCCGCATCTTCCTCCCGGATGTAGGTGTTGGCGCTTCGGCTTTTGAACTGCTGCACCTCCCGCGCATACGTTTCATAGAGGGAAGAGATAGCCTTTTTCCGGCTGCTGCTGCAATAAACGCCGCTTTTCAGGAGGGTATGGTCAAAGGCAGCCCGTTTTGTCCGGTGCTTGAGCAGAGAGTCAAATTCCGCCTCCATTCGCCAACACAGCCGGTTGAGCAGGCAGGGGGCGGTGCCGAGCGGCATGCGGCGTTGGTATTCCTCCCAAAAGGCGCATTCCTCCGGAGAGCGGATGTGTTTTTGGGATAGCTCTGAAAGCGAAATGCCGAATTCCATCAAGCACTTTGTGTTTGCGTGATCGGCATAGGCGCGGTAACGCTTTCGCTCCTGCGGATAGAGGTAGCACATAAAATAGGGCTTTTTATCTGCCAGCAACTCCCGCAGATGCGCCTTGCGTCGCTCCTGCTCTGGCGAATCGCCTTCGGAGCATCGCAGGGAGGAAGGACTATACCACTCTTTCGGCATAGGCTTTGCCAGAATCCCCTTTGCTTTATCAATGGCATTTTGTTGGAACAGCTGGCCGCATTTGATGCGGTAATCAAGCGTTTGATAGGCCTCGCTCCCCGGGGCAAAGCGGGCCTGTACTTCAAACATGGAGGTAATGCGATTGGTGATTGCGCCGATTTCATCTCCAAAGCTGTTAATGTTTGCTTGGATCAAATCCGCTTGTGTCACTCGCCTTTTTTCTGCCCGCCGCTGGATACATAGGATGGCGGGATCTTCTCGCGTGTTTTCCACCAAAATGGGGTTATCAGTGAGAAGGCAGCTGTCCGAATCTTTATCCAGGCCATTGAGCGCGTGAGCGGCGGTGTCCCAGGCGTTAAAAATCGTCACGGTGGTCAGGTAGCGGTACCAATCCCGCATCTCTTCCGTATCCCGCATGCAGAGCAGGCGGATATTATTGTGGCAGGTCATGGGCGCACGGAAGCAGACGACGCGCGCCGCCTTTTGATCGTTCCAATAGCGGTTATAGGCCTCGCCTGCGCGCAGCAGCCCGGTTACCGGAAGGCCGAATATGCTTTGGCACAGCGCGTAGGGATCTCCGCTGACGATGGAAAAATTGCCATGGACACGGATGACGCCGATTTTTGCCGCCTCGATCCGCTTTGTAATCATCTGCCGAATTTTTGCCTGGATAAACGGATCACAGATCAATCGCGCATCTGCCATCAAAGCGTTTGCAAAGTTCAGCCCTCCTTGCAGGGCGTTTTCTTCATTCAGTTCGGTCCCCTTCAAAAAAAGCAGGCTTTTGCGCCAATCTCCTCCGAGCACATCGGCGATTTCCGTAATAGTCGGGCGGATGAGCGTTTCCAGCTGTTCGTGTGTAAGCCGGTAGCTTTGAAGAAACTGATAGTTCAAATTTCGCTCCGACTCCAGCTTTTGCGGGCACGCCTTGGTCACGCTGAAGCAATAGTGGTGCTTGCGGCAATTTTCAAGATAATCCTGGCAGCTTTGATAGCAATTCCACAGCTTGAGCATAGAGCTGTTAGGATGACGTCTATCTCCCGGATATCCTTCGTATCGCCCCAAATATCCTGCACAAGATAGCTCCCGGCAATCTTGTGCGCAAATTGATGGAAGTCAAAGCAAAACAGCATCCCTTTGCACCAGGCGTTGCGGATGCAGAAGCCGCTGAGCGGCCCTTCTCCGCCAAGCTCCGCATTCCACTGCCTGCTCAACGAAGGAGAAATCAGGCCGTAGCCGTCGCTGTCGATTAGCTCAACGGGGGCATTTTGTTCCAGCGTCAAGTTGGGCTCGCCCGGCGCTTGATCGTCAATGCGGATAACATCGGCGGAAAAGTGTGTAACGCAGTCCTCAACCACCAGAACGCCGCGTGGGGCGGAAACGGGCGTACTACCGCTGCAAGCAAGCGCGCGATAAGCTTCCAGTTTGGCTGGGACGAGCGGAACGGCTGGATCGCGGCCATTATCTAGCCGTTCTATCAGCGCTGGGAAAATCGCTTGGTTGACATAAACGATCGTAGAGGTTTTCACACCCCCGTTTGTGCCAAGCAGCCGCACAAATGGAATCCCATTGACGGTAAAACCTTTGTTTGCCCTGTGGTAATCGGCGATGGAATCCATCACCAGGCAGAGGTAATCCGGTTGGAATTGGAGCTGGTCGAGCCGGTCATAGGCCTGCTGGATTTCCCGTCGGACGGCGGGAGAGGATGGGGACTGTCGGAGCGCGCGCAGCTTTGTTTTCAGCGTATAGATGCGTTCCGCCCGATTTGCCACGCCTTGGAGTTCCTGCATGAAACGCAGCAGCGTGCTGTCGGCAAGCGCAACCAACTCCCCGTTGCGCCTTGCATCCGCAAGGGTCAGGAAAGTGACCATCCCGCCTTTTTCAGGCGTTGGGTATGCAGCTTAAAGACAAAATGCTGATAGGTTTTGATTTGTGACATGATAAACCATCCTTTCGATAGCAGCGCCTCAATTCTACCAAATGGTTTCCTCCGCATAGCCCTCGCTTTGCAAGATATATTCGGCAAGGCGCATGGCAGCGCCTGCGGCGAATGTTCCTGCAAAATCAGGTCGGCCTGCCCCTCCCAACCGCGAAACGCATAAAGATCGCATAGGATGTGGCGCAGGGCAACGGGGAAGGGAATGCCGGCCTCCCGCAGCTGTTTTTCCCGTTCATATGCGGGTTTGTATAGATAGACCATTTTATAAGGGCCAAGGCGCGGGTGGGAAGCAACGGATGGAGGCCAGTGCGGCGGGATTAATCCGCCAGATGCTCGGCTCTGCGCCGTCATTCCCATCTGCGCTATGATAAATAGAAGGGCTGGCCTGTAAGCGATAAATATCCCGCAGCAAACAGAGCGTTTCATGGACGCTGCTGCCTGCCTGCCCGGAGACAAAATAAAGATATTGCATCAAAATCCCTCCTTTTCAATGAAAAAGGCCGCCTAACATAGGCGGCAAAAGCATATAAGAACATTTGTTCTACTTCTATTATACTGGAGATATCAACATCTGTCAACTCCAATCAAAGGCGAGGGGACTGTTGAAAAATATTTCATTTTGCAACAGTCCCCTTCTCTGCACACAGCTTTTACAGGGTTTCCGCAGGGGTTGGATGCTCGTGCTGTTCTGCGGTGATCTCCTGCAAATGTAGCAGCAAAAAGCGCTGCGCCTTTTCATGATATAGATTTAGCATAAAGGGCACGCCCGTGCGGCTAACGCGCTCTTCGCTTATGATGCCGATTGATTGGCCGAGCGGGGATGCAACGCGCATGCGCTTGTTTTGTGCGCGCGTGATTTCCGTAAGATAGCCTTTCTCCACCAGCCAATTGGTCACGGCTACCGGCGAGAGAGGACGGGAGGCTTGCGGATCGATGCGGGCATTCACATTTGCCGCAAAGGCTTTAATGGGAATGGGGGTTTCAGAAATGGCCACCTGTGCGAGAGCCTCTTCTGAAAGGGAAAATGGGAGCTTCCTGCTAGGGTGGCGGGCCAAAATTTGGCCCCCGTTCGCAATGACCTGGCTCAGAATGCCGGATACATAGGCAAAGCATTTTTGCAGGCGCTCCGTTGCCAATGGATCGTCCCGTTTGAGTGGCTCCTGCGTGATTGGGTCGGTGCCGTTGGAGAGCTGGTCGAGGTATTGCTTTGCGTGCTGCATGGTTTCAAGCTGTGTCATGATGCAGGCCATCCTTTCCATACTAATGTTGGATTTATGTAAAAAGCGGAGCGTTCCCCTTCATCATACCTAACTGAACTCTGTTTGGCAAGGGCCTCGGGCCGAGGGGGATCTGGCAGTCTAGCGGTTTTGCTGATTCTAGCGGGATAGAGCTCGTCCAGCACGGCGGCCCATTTCAAATCTTCAAGCGCTTTTTAGACCGGAAGCCCTTCCGGTTCCCGCTGCCTAGCTTACGCTTTGATTTTAACAGATTCGGAGGCCTTTCCAATATATAATAGTATACAGCTACTGTTCGCGCAGGGAGATTCCTCTTTTTCTCTTTACACGGCGCGCCGAATGCAGTAAAATAGCTGTGATAAGGATCACCCTAAACTGAATATCGGAGGTTTTACGATGCAGCCAGTATATAAGCGCATCCTTTTAAAACTCAGCGGTGAGGTGCTTGCGGGTCCTCAGGCCATGGTATCGATTTTGATACGGTGCAAAACATCTGTAAGGCCGTGAAGGAATGCTCTGACATGGGCGTTGAAATCGGACTGGTCGTCGGCGGCGGCAATTTTTGGCGCGGCCGTTCCAGCGGCGAAATGGATCGTACGCGCGCAGATCATATGGGCATGCTGGCCACGGTGATGAACTCCCTCGCCCTTGCGGATGCATTGGAGCAGCTGGCGGTGCCCGTGCGGGTGCAGACGGCGATCGCGATGCAGCAGATTGCGGACCGTATACTCCGCAACCGTGCTATCCGCCATCTGGAAAAGGGCCGTGTCGTCATCTTCGGCTGCGGCACCGGCAACCCCTTCTTCACCACAGATACGGCGGCCGCTCTGCGCGCCGCGGAGATCGATGCAAATATCATTTTCAAGGCGACAAATGTGGACGGTGTGTATGACCGCGATCCCAACAAGTTTCATGATGCGGTGAAGTTCGATACGCTCTCCCATTTTGATATCCTCCAGAAGGGGCTTAATGTGATGGACAGCACGGCAGCCTCCCTCTGCAAGGATAACAACATCCCCATTCTGGTATTCAATTTAGACAATCCCCATAATATTGTAGACGCCGTGTTAGGCAAAAATATTGGTACAATCGTGAAGGAGGACTAACCCCCATGGAGATGAAGCAAGTATATGAGAATGCAAATGAGCGCATGCATAAAACGATTCGCGCTCTAAATGGCGAGTATGATTCTATCCGCGCCGGGCGGGCCAATGCGTCTGTGCTCGATAAAATCCAGGTGGATTACTATGGCGTGCCGACCCCGATCAACCAGATGGCGGCGATTTCCGTGGCGGAAGCCCGAATCCTGACCATCCAGCCGTGGGATGCTTCCACCCTGCACGCTATTGAAAAGGCGATCCAAACCTCTGACCTCGGCATTAACCCGCAAAATGATGGCCGTGTGCTGCGGCTGATCTTTCCGCCGCTAACGGAGGATCACCGCAAGGAGCTTGTAAAAACGGTCGGCAAAACTGCGGAGGAGGCGAAGGTGGCAATCCGCTCTATCCGCCGCGACTGCATTGAAAAGTTGAAGGCGATGAAGAAGGCTCTGAAATCACGGAGGACGATCTGAAAGACGGCGAAAACGAGCTGCAAAAGATCACGGATAAATTTACGAAGGAAATTGATTCGATTGCTCAGGCAAAAGAAAAGGAAATTATGGAAATCTGATCTGGGTGAACGCCAGCTGCTTGTTGCACTGGCGTTGCTGTGATTGTCATTCTGAGGAGAAGGCGGCGCAAGACTGCTTTTTCCTCAGGATGGCATTTTACTATCACTTTTTTCACGCTGGAAAATATTGCTCGCAAGCGGTTTGCGGGCGGAAAGGCGGCGGAGGAATGAGCGTTATCGATCGGGAGCGGCTCCCGCAGCATGTGGGGATTATTATGGACGGCAACGGCCGTTGGGCAAAGCAACGCGGCCTCAAGCGCACGCAAGGGCACAGGGAAGGGGCTCGTGTGTTTCGCCGGATTTGTGAGTATGCCAATGATATCGGCATCCGTTATATTACCTTTTACGCTTTTTCCACGGAAAACTGGGCGCGCCCGCCGGAAGAGGTCTCCGCTATTATGGAGCTCTTACGTGAATATCTCTTTGAGGCGGAGGAGCGGAAAAAGGAGAATGCGGCGCGCGGCATGCGCATCCGCTTTATCGGCAGCCAGGAGGGCCTGCCGGGCGATATTATCAGCCTGATGAATCAGGCGCAGAAGGAGAGCCTCGCCGCGACGAAAACGATTGTCAATATTGCCGTCAATTACGGCGGCCGGCAGGAAATCCTGCAAAGCGTACAGCGTCTTGCGCAGCAGGCGGCGGTGGGGAAAATCAAGCCGGAGGAGATTACGCTGGAACAAATCGGCGGCGGTCTGTATACGGCTGGGCAGCCGGACCCGGATTTGATTATCCGCCCGAGCGGGGAATACCGGCTTTCTAACTTTCTGATCTGGCAGGCGGCCTATGCGGAATTTTGGTTTTCCGATGTGCTGTGGCCGGATTTTACTGAGGCTGATTTTGACCAGGCGCTGGAAAGCTACCAACGGCGCGACCGTCGTTTTGGCGGTATTTGAGCCATTCAAGCATTTTGGGCAATTCTATTAAGACTTTATCGGGAAACCAGTGTTTCCCTTCCAAGACGAAGCCTTATCAATGAAAGGCATGTGATCTGTAAATGAAAACGAGAATCCTATCCGGCGTGGGCGTGGTCGTCTTTTTGATTGCGATGCTTTTGTGCACGTATACGCCGTTTTTCTCCCTTTTCCTTGCGCTGCTCTCCGGTGTAGCCGTGTTTGAAATTGAGCGTGTGGCGCAGGTGAAGAATAAAGCCATCATGGGGATCAGCGTCGCATTTTCGGCGCTGCTGCCGGTGCTGATTTCCGCAGGGGTCAATTTGCCTGTGCCGCTGGTGGCGATTGGCTATACGATACTGCTGCTCATTCTGATGCTGGCGCAGTATGAGATCACTCGGTTTGAGCATGTAGCAATCGCGTTGTTTGTTTCCCTTGGGATTCCGCTCGCCTTTTCCTGCATGATTTTTTTGCGGGATATTTATACGGTCTACCCGCAGGCGTATTCAAAGGCGGACGGCCTGCTATTCGTGTTGTTCGGCATCAGCAGCGCATGGGTCACGGATATGTTTGCCTATTTTATCGGCAGCAAGTTTGGCAAGCATAAGATGACGCCGAAGATCAGCCCCAAAAAATCCTGGGAAGGCGCCGTAGGCGGTGTTGTAGGCGCGGTGCTTATTAATCTGCTGGTTTTCCTGATTTTTAATTTGGCGGTTAAGGAGCGGCTGCTTTTGCCTTATTGGGCTGTCATTCTCATCACGATTGCGCTGGCAATCATCAGTATGCTAGGCGATTTATCCGCCTCCGTCATCAAACGCAATTATGGCGCGAAGGATTTCGGCAAGCTGATCCCCGGCCATGGAGGTGTGATGGATCGGTTTGACAGCTGCCTTTTTGTGCTGCCAGTGCTCTATTTTATCGTCCGATTGGCGGCAATGCTTTCCTACTAACGAGGGAGATAGGCGCATAAAGTTAAAAGAGAGATGTTCAACCTTGGAAGTTTTGTTCTTTAGGGTCAGAAAATAGACCAGAATTTGGCTGTGCCAAATCACACAAAACTTCTGCCTGGCAGAGAAAGGAGGGCCATACTAATGTATAAGCGGTTATCCATTTTAGGCTCCACTGGATCGATCGGAACGCAGGCGCTGGATGTCGTTCGGCTCAACGGTTTTACCGTTTGCGCGCTCACAGCCAACAGCCGTATCGATGTGCTGGAGGAGCAGATCCGGGCGTTTCACCCCGCGCTGGCCGCCGTTGTGGACGAAGAAGCGGCGAAGGATTTGCGTGCCCGTGTGGCAGATACGGGCACCAAAGTGCTCGCCGGCATGGATGGCGTGATCGAATGCGCACGCTGCGAAGGCGCTGATACCGTGCTCAACGCCATTGTGGGCATGGCGGGGCTTTTGCCGACGCTCGCCGCTATTGAAGCGGGCAAAGAGATTGCGCTCGCCAACAAGGAAACGCTTGTGGCGGGCGGTAAGCTTGTGATGGAGGCGGCGCGGAAAAAGGGCGTGCGAATTTTGCCGGTGGACAGCGAGCATTCCGCAATTTTTCAGTGCCTTCAAGGCGCGCCCGCGGGGCAAAAGGATGCCCTCAAGCGCATTATCCTAACGGCTTCCGGCGGCCCGTTTTTCGGCAGGACGAAAGAAGAACTGCGCGGGGTAACGGTGGAGCAGGCGCTCAACCACCCCAACTGGAGCATGGGCGCGAAGATCACGATCGATTCCGCCACCATGATGAATAAGGGCCTTGAGCTGATTGAGGCCGTATGGCTTTTTTCTATGCCGCCGGAGCGGGTGGATATCGTCGTCCATCGCGAGAGCGTGGTGCATTCGCTGATTGAATTCGCGGATCATTCTGTCATCGCCCAAATGGGTGTGCCGGATATGCGCATTCCGATCCAATATGCGCTGACGTATCCAGAGCGGCATGTCTCTCCCGTCGAGCAACTCAGCCTTGCAGCGTTTGGCGCGCTGCACTTCGCCGAGCCGGATTATGAGGCTTTCCCGCTGATTCAAGTATGCCGCAGAGCGATTCTGCGCGGCGGCGTATACCCGGCGGTGGCCAATGCGGCCAATGAGGAGGCGAATCGCCTCTTCCGCGAGGGAAAGCTCCGCTTTTTGGAGATCGGCGAACTGGTGGCCGCGGCTGCGGAGTGTGCGCCCGACCGACCAGATTACACATTGGATGATATCTGTGAGGCGGGTGCGGCCGCGCGGGAGTTTGTACGCAAACAGGCAAAAACCTAAACTGTTCGATATGAAAGAGGTGACCCGGTATTAATATTCCGATTTTGTTACTTGATGCCGCCAGCGTTTGGAGCAAGGCCTGGCCTATCCTGTTCGCTATTTTGTTTTTCGGTGTGATTATCCTAATCCATGAGCTGGGGCATTTCACGGTAGCCAAGCTCTCCGGCATCAAGGTCAATGAGTTCGCCATCGGCATGGGGCCAAAGCTGCTGAGCTTCGGCAAAGGGGAAACGAAATATTCCCTGCGGCTGATCCCCATGGGCGGCTATGTCCAGATGGAGGGAGAGGATGAGGCAAGCGAAGATGAGCGGGCTTTTAACCAAAAGCCCGTGTGGAAGCGCTTCCTCGTTGTGATCGCAGGCGCGGTGATGAATATTATCCTCGGCCTTGTGCTCGTTGCGATTTTGCTCACCCAGCAGAATTTGATTGGAACGACCCAGATCGCCGGTTTCCATGAAAACGCATCAAGCCAGTCCTCCGGCTTGCAGGAGGGCGATGTGATCACGCATATCAACGGCACATCCGTCTGGTCGGATCGGGATATCAGCTTCCTCATGGCGCGGGATAGGGACGGCGTGATCGATTTCACCGTCAAGCGCGACGGCCAGAAGACCGAATTAAAAAATGTGAAATTCGACACGCGCGAGGTGGACGGTCAAACGGTCATCACCTTTGATTTTATTATCATCGGTGAGAATAAAACCTTTTGGAACGTGCTGAAAACATCGTTCCTGGAAACGGCCTCCATGGCAAGGCTCGTGTGCTGAGCCTGTTTGACCTTGTAACAGGGCGTTTCGGCTTGAGCGATCTGGCCGGCCCAGTCGGCACGGTGAGCGTGATTGCAGAGGCGACCACATCCGGCGGGTTCCTCAACGCGCTGTCGCTGATGGCGTTTATCACGATCAATATCGGCGTATTCAATTTGCTGCCGATCCCGGGGCTTGATGGCGGCAGGCTCTTTTTCCTGATCATCGAGGGCATCCGCAGAAAGCCCATCAACCGAAGCGAGAAGGGATGATCCACGCGATCGGCCTGGTTTTGATGTTTGCGCTGATTGCAGTGGTCACATTCAATGATATTTTGCGGCTCATCCGAGGTGGATGACGTAACTGCCGCTTTTGCCATGAGAAAGGAATGACATACGATGGAGAGAAGGCAAAGCCGGGCCGTTTTTGCAGGCGGCGTGCAGATCGGCGGAGACGCTCCGGTGAGCGTGCAGTCGATGCTCAACGTTCCCGCACACGATGTGGAGGGCAATGTTGCACAGGCAAAATCCCTGTATGAGGCAGGGTGCGAGATCATCCGTGCCGCAGTGCCGGATCTCAAATCCGTGCAGTTGATTCCCGCGTTAAAAAAGGCAGTGCCCGTGCCGGTTGTGGCGGATATCCATTTTGATTATCGCATTGCGCTTGCCTGCGTGGAGGCGGGGGTGGATAAAATCCGCATTAATCCGGGCAATATTGGCTCCGACGAGCGGGTAAAGGCGGTTGCAGATGCCTGTAGGGCGCAGAGCATCCCTATCCGCATTGGCGTCAACAGCGGTTCGCTGGAAAAGGAGATCCTTGCAGAGCATGGCGCTCCGACGGCGCAGGCGCTCGCGGAGAGCGCCATGTATCATGTGCGGCTGCTGGAAAAATGCGATTTTTACGATATTGTGATTTCGATCAAATCCTCGGATGTGCAGCGGATGGTGGAGGCATATGAGATCATTGCGGCGCAGTGTGATTATCCACTCCATCTTGGCGTAACGGAGGCAGGTACCGCCCGCATGGGGTTGATTAAATCAAGCGCTGGCATCGGTTCGCTTCTGCTGCACGGCATCGGCGATACGATCCGCGTTTCCCTGACGGACGCGCCGGTCAATGAGGTCTATGCGGGCTTCGATATCCTCAAGGCTGTGGGGCTCAAGACGGATGCGCCCACGCTCGTTTCCTGCCCGACCTGCGGGCGTACGAAGATCGATCTGATTGGCCTGGCCGCCCAGGTGGAGGAGCGGTTGCGGGATTGCCGCAAGCCGATCAAAGTGGCGGTCATGGGCTGCGCAGTCAACGGCCCAGGCGAAGCGCGAGAGGCGGATATCGGCGTAGCAGGCGGCGACGGCTGCGGCCTACTTTTCAAAAAGGGCGAGATCATCGCAAGGTGCCGGAGGATCAGATTCTGGACGAACTGATGCGGGAGATCGAAAAGCTTTGAGAGGCAAACGACCGCAAATGAATAGCATATAGGAGACGTTATGCAGAAGGATCGTTTTTTAGCCCTGTTTGGGGATTACATAGAGGAGCATATCAGGCAGAATCTGTCCGATGGGCAGGTTCTGTCTGTTGTCATTGAACGGGAAGCGCGTGCGCTGGATATCGAAGTGGATTTTGACGCCGTATTTCCGGAGGAAACGCTGGAGGCGGCGCAGCGGTCAATCCGAACGCTGATGCGGCTGCAATCGGTGGCGATTGAGCCGTATTTTCCCAAGGAGGCTTTTTCAGAAGCCTATTTTCCACATATGGTGCGGGCGCTGCGGCGGGAAAACGCCGCTGCGAACGGCTTTTTGAATGATGCGGCGGCCCGTCTGGAGGAGAATGTGTTCACCATCACGCTCACGCACGGCGGCGCGGATATTCTAAAAGATACGGGCTGCGACGCCTTTCTGCGCGCGCTGGTGCAAAAGCGCTTCGGTGTTGCGGTAGAAATCCGGTTTGACGGCGAAGTGACCGTTACGCCGGAAGCGCCGGCTTTTGTGAAAATGCAGGAGCAGGCGGATGCGCAGCAGAAAGCAGAGCGGGAGGCCGCCAAACGCAAAGCGGAAGGGGATAAGCTGAAAGGCGAGCACAAGATGTACGACGGCCTGCCGCTTTATCTCGAAACCGCACGGGAGATTCTGGGCCGCCCGGTGCGCAACAAGCCGGCGCCGATCCGCGATCTCAACCCGGAGGACGGCACGGTCACAGTCTGGGGAGACGTGTTCGGCTATGAATCGAAGGAGACGCGTGACGGCAGAAGCCTCATCATCTCCTTTCACATCACCGACTACACCGGCTCCTACACGGTGAAGATTTTTGATGAGAAAGAAAATGCCGCAAAGGTCGATCAGGCCATCAAGGATGGAATGACGGTGCTGGTGCGCGGCAGCGTCAGCTACGATAAATACTTCCGTGATTACGCGATCCGCCCGCTTTCCATCATGAGCGTCCAGAAGGAAAAGAAGATGGATGATGCACCGGTCAAGCGCGTCGAGCTCCATCTGCACACCAAAATGAGCGCAATGGATGGTATCTCCGACTGCTCCGCGCTTATCAAGCGTGCTGCTGAATGGGGGCATAAGGCTGTTGCAATCACGGATCACGGCGTTGCGCAGGCGTTCCCGGAGGCGATGAACACCGCCGCTGCAACGGGAATTAAGGTGATCTACGGCGTGGAAGGCTATTTCGTCAACGATATGGTGCCGATTGTCACCGGCCGAGAGGATACGCCGTTCGACGGTGAATTTATCGTTTTCGATATCGAGACCACAGGCTTCAACGCGCAGGATGATCGCATCACGGAAATTGGTGCTGTGCGCGTAAAGAGCGGGAAAATCCTCGATTCCTTCGATACCTTTGCCAATCCAGAAATGCCAATCCCCGCGCGCATTACGGAGCTGACCGGCATCACGGACGAGATGGTCAAGGATGCGCCAGACGAGGAAGCGGCGGTGCGCGCGTTTCTTTCCTTCTGCGGCGACGCTGCCACGCTGGTAGCGCACAACGCCCCCTTTGATACCGGCTTTATTCGCGCGGTCTGTGCGCGGCATCATATCGAATACAACTATACCAGCATCGATACCGTCCCGATGAGCCGCTCGCTCTTAAAGGGGCTGAAGAATTATAAACTCGATACGGTTGCGAAATATTTAAAGCTGGAGGATTTTAACCACCACCGCGCCTGTGATGACGCCAAAATCCTGGCGGATATTTTTGTCCTTCTGCTCGAAGAAGCGCGCAAAGCGGGCAATATTGAATCGATTGGCCTGCTCAATACTGCGCTTTCGGAGGTGGACCCCAAAAAGCTGCGCTCCTATCACCAGATCATCCTGGTGAAGAACCTGACGGGGTTGAAAAATCTCTACCGGCTGGTCTCGATGTCCCACCTGAAGTATTTCTACCGCCAGCCGCGCATCCCGAAGAGCGAGCTGATCAAATACCGCGAGGGGCTTTTGATCGGCAGCGCCTGTGAGGCGGGCGAGCTCTACCGCGCCGTGCTCGACGGAAGGCCTTGGGACGAGCTAAAATCAATCGCTTCGTTTTACGATTATCTGGAAATCCAGCCCAAGGGCAACAACGCCTTCCTCGTGCGGGAGGGCCGTGTCAGCGGCGAAAAGCAGCTGGAGGAGATTAATCAGACGATTCTCAAGCTCGGCGATGACTGAATAAACCGGTGGTCGCCACGTGCGACGTCCATTTCCTTGACCCGGGCGATGAAATTTTCCGCCGCATCCTCATGGCTGGGCAGGGATTTTCCGATGCGGACAACCAGGCCCCGCTCTACCTGCGCACCACGCAGGAAATGCTCGATGAATTTGCCTATCTCGCGAGCGGGCCTATGAGGTGGTCGTGGAAAATCCGAATCAAATTGCGGATATGGTAGACGTGATGCGCCCCTTCCCGGAGGGCAATTTCCCGCCGAACATCCCCGGCGCGAAGGAGGAACTGCGCGAAATCTGCTGGACGAACTGCAAAAAGATGTATGGAGATCCTGTGCCACAGTATGTGGCCGACCGCCTTACGCGCGAGCTCGATTCGATCATCGAGCACGGTTTTGCCGTCCTCTATATCATCGCGCAGAAGCTGGTGAAAAACTCCGAGGATCACGGCTATCACGTCGGCTCCCGGGGCTCCGTCGGCTCGTCGTTCGTGGCGACGATGGCGGGTATCTCCGAAGTGAACCCCCTTGCGCCGCACTATGTCTGCCCGCAGTGCTGCCACAGTGAATTCTTTACCGACGGCTCCGTCGGCTCCGGCTACGACCTGCCGCCCAAGGATTGCCCGCACTGCGGCATCCCGATGAAGCGTGACGGGCATGAAATCCCGTTCGAGACCTTCCTCGGCTTCAACGGCGATAAGGAGCCGGATATCGACCTGAACTTCTCCGGCGAGTTCCAGGCGCAATCCCACCGCTATACGGAGGAGCTGTTCGGCCCGCAAAATGTGTTCAAGGCCGGCACAATCTCCACGGTGGCGGAAAAAACGGCCTATGGCTTCGTGAAAAAATATACGGAGGAACGGGGCCTGATTCTGCACAAAGCTGAGGAGGAGCGGCTTGCGCGCGGCTGCACCGGCGTCAAGCGCACCACCGGCCAGCATCCGGGCGGCATGGTCGTTGTGCCGAACGATCATGAGGTTTATGAGTTCACGCCCGTCCAGCACCCGGCGGATGACGCGGATAAGGCTCCGTCACCACGCACTTTGACTTCCACGCGCTGCACGATACGCTGTTAAAGCTCGATGAGCTTGGCCACGATGTGCCCACCCTCTACAAGCACTTGGAGGATATGACGGGCATCCCGGTGATGGACGTGGATATTTGCGACCGCAAGATCATTGAGCTGTGCACCAGCCCGGAGCCGCTCGGCGTGACAGCGAGGAGATCGGCTGGCCGACGGGAACGCTCTCCATCCCTGAGATGGGCACGAATTTCGTTTGCGGTATGCTCATGGAGGCAAAGCCGAAGACCTTCTCCGACCTGTTGCAGATTTCCGGCCTGTCGCACGGCACGGACGTGTGGCTTGGCAATGCGCAGGAACTCATTCAGAACGGTACCTGCACCATCTCTGAGGTAATCGGTACGCGTGACAGCATCATGACCTATCTGATGCATAAGGGTGTAGAGCCTGGCATGGCGTTCAAAATCATGGAGATCGTCCGAAAGGGCAAGGCCCCCAAGCTCCTCACGGACGAGCACAAGCAGGCCATGCGGGATAACAACGTGCCGGAGTGGTATATCGACTCCTGCCTGAAGATCAAATATATGTTCCCCAAGGCGCACGCCGCGGCCTATGTCAGCGCCGCGCTGCGCTTGCTGGTATAAAATCTACCGGCCGCTGGAATATTACGCGGCGCTTCTTACCGTGCGCGGCGGCGACCTTGACGCGGTGTCAGCCGTGGCGGGGCGTTCAGCGGTCAAGCGAATGATGAGCTGATGGCAAAGGGCAAGGACGCCTCCGCGAAAGAGGAGGATCAGCTCACCATTTGCAGATTGTCAACGAGATGCTCGCGCGCGGCATTGAGTTTTTGCCCGTTGATCTCTACAAATCCGACGCGACCGTTTATCAGATTGAGGATGGTAAAATCCGCCTGCCGTTTTTGGCCTCAAGGGGACGGGTGAAAGCGCGGCAAAGGGCCTTGCCGCGCGCGGGATGACGGCCAAGGGGCATTCATCTCCTGCGATGATCTGCGCAACCGCTCCGGCGTTTCCAGCAGCGTGATGACGATGCTGGGCGAGGCGGGCGCGCTTGAGGGGCTGCCCCAGAGCAGCCAGATGAGCTTATTTGGTTAAAGAAAGGCTGTGGAATGCAATGACGCAACAGAATCGCTCCTTTGCGATACCCTTCCATTCTGGGGATGGGCTCGGCTGCAATTACTACCGAATTCCCGCCTGATCACCACGCAGCAGGGCGTGACCATTGCCGCAATGGACGCCCGCTTCGGCGGCCTGCATGATTCGCCTAACAATTTGGATACAGCGCTCTCCCTGAGCAACGATTGCGGCAAAACATGGTCGAAGCCAACGCTTCCCTTCCACCTTGTAGACTATGCAGATAGCGATGCGCGTTTGCCGCTGCGCAACGGCGCGATGGCCACAAAGCCGAGCGCATCAACTATAGATCCATGCCTGCTGGAGGATCGGGAAACGGGGCGGATTTTTTTGTTGGTGGATATGTTCCCCGGCGGATTTGGTTCCCTACAGGCCAAAACGGGCTCAGGTTATGCGCAAATTGGCGGCGAGGCCTGCCTGCGGCTGCGTAAAAAGGGCAGCTTATCCTTCCGCTATTATGTGCGCCCGGACGGAATGATTTGTTCGCAGGATGGGCAGCCAACCGCCTATTCCCTGAATGCGGAATATGAGCTTTTGGAAAACGGAAAGCCGCTTTTTGTCCGCCAGCGGCGGGCTATCGTCGGGAAAACACTGGTGCGCACGAAAAAGACGGATATCAAAGTGCCGATGCATCTTTTTTACGCGGATTCCCTTTTTCAAGCAGAAAAAACATCTTATCTATTTTTGCGCTATAGCATGATCAGGGCAAAACCTGGTCAAGCCCCATTTCCCTTAATGCAATGGTAAAATCGCCGGATATGCGCGTGCTGGTAACAGGGCCAGGCTGTGGCGTCCAGCTGCGTGGCGGGGAACATGCCGGAAGGCTGCTGTTCCCTGTTTATCATGTGACGGCTGGCTTTCGGGAGCAGTCCTGCATGGTGATTTACAGCGACGATCATGGCGGAACCTGGCATTTGGGCGGTGGGCCGCGCTATGGGCGGGAGATCGGCATGATGAGCGAATCCCAGCTTGTGGAGCTGCCGGATGGCAGCGTGCAGGTGTTTGCCCGCACCAAGGCGGGCAGAGTCGCCACGGCCACAGCGCGGACGGCGGCATTACCTGGAGCGACGGCGCGCTGGTGCCAGGGCTGCCTCTGGCAGGAGGATCAGGCTGCCAGCTCTCCGCCATCCGCTATGGGGCTGCATCGATGGCAAGCCCGCGGTGCTCGTCTCCGCCCCGGCTGGGCCGGGCCGCAAGCACGGCATGGTCCATATTGGCCTGATCGATAGGAAGGAGGGAGCGGCTGCTCCCTATACCTTTGCGTGGAACTATCATTTTGCCATTACGGGGCCGGAACAATCCTTCGCCTATTCCTGCCTGACGCAGCTGCCGGATGATCGGATCGGCATCCTGTATGAGGAGATCGATCAGGCGCAAAGCGTGGATACCACGCGGTTTGAGGCGATTTCCATGGAAACGCTTCTGGCTGAGAAGGATTCGCTTTAAACATCAGCAAAACGGCATACAGGAGGATTTAGCCGGACTTTTGCTCGAAAAGAGCCGAGCTTTTTTTGGAATCGCCGCTTTTTCAGCCCCATTTATGCTGATGTATAGCGGCAGAATGGAGGTATATGGGAACCGTTTATCTGTTTCGTGGCAAGGCGGCTACCGGAAAAACGACCTTATCCAGCCGCCTGTCTCAAAAGCTGGCGATCCCTGTTTTCCGCAAGGACGATATCACCGATGCGATCAAAAGCGGTGAGTATCTAACAGACCGGGGTGCCGGAAATGCTCTATGTTATGATATCCTTTGCTGCATCCTGCAAACCAATCTCAGCTTGGGCGCGGATTTCATTGTGGACCTGGCCCTCGGCGACCGGGGCAATGCGGCGTTTTTTCTGAACAGGCTGGATTTTAAGCAGAACAAAGTGTTTCGTTTTTTTCTGGATTGTAGCGATGAGGAAGCATGGAAGCAGCGGCATCTGGAACGGCTGAAAAATCCACTGTTGCATGAATCGTTTCATTCTCTGGAGCATGTTTTAGAGCATTATCGGAAAGCAGATATCGGCCCCCTGGAGGGCGAATATGTGATCGACAGTGCAAACCCGATTGACGAATGCTTTGCGGCGATCAGCCGGATCATCGCTGCCGGCCAGCCTGGACAGGGCATATAAAAGCCCGACAGTGGCTGGTTGGGTGAAAAACGGAGTGTAAGAGATTCTCTTTTTCAATAGATTATAAGAAGAAAACCGCTGACCATACGGCCTGCGGTTTTCTTCTTATCGGATGGGGTTTATGAATCGCCGGACGCTAAGAAAGGGGGAGAGAAAAGCTGTCCGGACGCATGTCGGAAAAGGCGCTCGTCAAAGTGGAAAGAACGGTTTTGACAAGCGGGTGAAATAGGAGGATGCATTTTCCATACAATGTGTTGATTATTGATTACACTTTTATTATAATAAGCCTATGATGTGATGTCACGCATCAGATTTTTTTAATATGTAGGTTAATGGACTGAATTGAATAGATTGTTGATTAGAAAGGATGATATGAATGCAGGAGGAGACGCAAGACCGGCGGATAAAACGGACGAAAATGTTGCTGCAAAACGCTTTGGTAGATCTGATGCTGGAGAAGGCGGTCGGTAAAATTTCCGTCAAAGAGCTGACTCAGAAGGCGGATGTCAACAGAAGCACATTCTATCTGCATTATTTGGATATTTACGATATGCTGGAGCAGATGGAGAATGAATTTGTGGAGACGATTCAGGGCTTTTTCCATGATTTTTTTACGCCCTTACCCACCTCGATGCCTCTGACGCTGTTCGTTAATATTTCAGAATGGCTTGAACAGGATAAAGAGTATTATGTGAAGCTGCTTCGCGGATCAGCATCTGGGTATATTTTCGAAGAGTTGGAGTCGCGCATTAGAGATGAATTCCTGACGCTGCTGTATTTGATCTTTTTGGATGAGGAATCGCTTGACCTGCGCACCGTGTGAACTTTACTGTCTCTGCACTGTCGGCGTGCTGCGCATGTGGGTAATGGAGGGAGGGAACATCTCTCTGGTTGAGCTATCGGAAACCATTGATGACATTTTAAACAACGGCATGATTCAGGATTACCCCCAAAAAATATTGATGCGCTACCCGGACTATATGCAACGGCTGGAGACTATACGAAAAGAGAAGGAACTGGCAAAAGCGCAGGCGAAGGGTTGACACAACTTATTCAATGTGATATCATGCTATCACGCTAAAGCGAAAGGGGCCGTTATTTTGGCAATCAGACGATATGAGCGTGCGACGCCGGAGGGCACGCGTGACCTGCTTTTTGAGGAGTGCGCCGCCCGCCGTGAGGTGGAGAGCCGGCTTTCCGGTTTATTTAAGGCAAGGGGCTATAACCGCGTGATCACGCCAACCTTGGAGTTCTTCGACGTGTTTGACCGGGAGAGTGCCGGTATGCCGTTGGAAACCCTTTATAATATTACGGATTCGCATGGCAGGCTGATGGTTTTGCGCCCGGATAACACGCTTCCCATTGCGCGCATTGCAGCCACGCGCTTGCGGGAGGAAGCAATCCCCCTGCGGCTTTTCTATTCGCAGAATGTTTTTCGCCGCAACCCGGGGCTGACCGGCCGCCGGGATGAGGCGGCGCAGAGTGGCATTGAGCTCATCGGCGCATCCGGCCTGCGGGCCGATCTGGAAATCCTTACAACGGCTGTGGATGCGCTGGAGCAGTGCGGCGCGCCGGATTTCCGTATTGAAATCGGCCATGCCGGTTTTTCCGGCGCATTGTTTCAGGCGCTGGAGGCGGATGAAAAGCTGCGCGGTGAGATCGTGGAGCTGATTGAAATGAAAAACTATGCCGCTTTGAACGACGCGCTCGATCAGGTGGGGGATACGCAGGCTGCCCGCGCGGTGCGCAGGCTGCCACGTTTGTTTGGCGGCGAAGAGGTGCTGGATGAGGCCGCCGCATTATATGATGGGGAAAGCGCCCTGGAGCCGCTCGCTTATCTTCGCAACATCTACCGGCTGCTGATGCAGCTTGGTTTACAGAACAAGGTGAATATTGATCTGGGGCTCGTCCACCGCGGGAATTATTATACAGGCACTGTTTTCCGGGGCTATATTGAGGGCTCGGGAATTACGGTGCTCTCCGGCGGGCGCTATGACGGCCTGCTCGGTGAATTTGGATGCCCTTTGCCCGCGACCGGATTCGGCGTGGAGGTGGATGCGTTGGCCTCCGCTATGTGCGCGCGGGGCGACGCGGCCGAGCCGAAGGCGGCTGATGTGCTGGTGTTTGGTATCGACGGCTGCGAGGTGCGGGCGCTCTCCTATGCGCGCTCCCTGAACGCGCAGGGGCTTGTGTGCGAAAACTGTGTGCTCAATTCCGCTGAAGCGGCGCGTGACTATGCGGCTCGCAAGGGCATCGGCAGGCTCGATGTCGTCAAGGAGGAGAGCGTGGAGGTCATCACGATCAACGGCGTGAAAGGGGGCGAAGTGCAATGAGGCCAATCCGGATCGCCCTCACCAAGGGCAGGCTTGAAAAGATGAGCGTGCAGCTTTTCACAAAGATGGGGCTCGACTGCACGGCGCTGATCGAAAAGGGAAGAAGGCTGATTCTCCCGGTGGGCCCATATGAGGTAGTGTTGGCGAAGGCTGCGGATGTCATCACCTATATTGAGCATGGTGTGTGCGATATCGGCGTCGTGGGCAAGGATACGATCGTGGAAAACGGCGCGAGCTTCTATGAGGTGACGGACCTTGGCTTCGGCCGCTGCCGGTTTGCACTCGCGGGGCCGGTAGGAAAGGATTTTTTCAGCGGTTATAACGTTAAGCGCATTGCAACGAAATACCCAAAGTGGCCCGCTCCTATTTTGAATCAAAGGGCATGGATGTTCAGATCATCAAAATTGAAGGCTCCGTAGAGCTCGCACCTTATTGGGGCTTTCTGATGCGATTGTTGATATTGTGGAAACGGGCACTACGCTCAAGGAAAACGGCTTGGAAGTGATTGAAGAGATCCTGCCGGTTTCCGCGCGCGTGATCGTGAATATGGCGAGCATGAAGCTGCGCCGCGAGGAGATCGAGGCGTTTTTGGAGCAGGTGGACCAAGTGAAGGAGGAATTGCAATGATCCCAATTACCCATGCTGACGGAAGGGCGGAGCAAAAGCTCCTCCGGCAGCTCAAAGCGCGCAGCGGAGAGGTCGACCGCAAGGTGACCGCCGCCGTGACCGCGATTCTTGATAACGTCCGGCAGAATGGCGACCGCGCCGTGGAGAATTATACGCTCCAATTCGACGGACAGATGCCTGAACATATCCTCGTCGAGCGGCCGGAGATGGAAGCGGCGCTCGACCAGTGCGATTCCAAGTTCGTCTATGCCCTCTATCAGGCGGCCGCCAACATCCGCGATTTTCACGAGCGGCAGAAGCGGCAGAGCTTTTTAAACACGCTCGATAACGGTGTGATCCTTGGCCAGCGCGTGCGCGGCCTAAAACGCGTCGGTCTCTATGTGCCGGGCGGCACAGCGGCGTACCCCTCCTCCGTGCTGATGAACGCGATCCCCGCAAAGATCGCGGGCGTGGAGGAGCTGGTCATGGTCACGCCTCCTGCAAAGGATGGGAGCGCCAATCCGGATATCCTCGCGGCCGCGGCAGTCGCGGGAGTAGATCGGATTTACCTCATGGGCGGCGCGCAGGCAGTGGCGGCGCTTGCTTACGGCACCGAAACGGTGCCACGCGTGGATAAGATCGTCGGGCCGGGCAATATTTATGTTGCCACGGCAAAGCGGCTGCTCTATGGCACGGTCGATATCGATATGGTCGCGGGGCCGAGTGAGATTCTCATCGTTGCAGATGATACGGCTAATCCCGCCTTTTTAGCGGCCGACCTCATGTCCCAGGCCGAGCATGACGTGCTGGCCTCCGCCATCCTGCTCACCACCAGCGAACGGATCGCAAGGGAGACGGTTTCCGCGCTTAAGGAGCAGGTGCGCTCGCTTTCCCGCCGGAAAATCATTGAACAGTCCTCCTAGACTACGGCGCAGTGATTATTTGCCGGACGCTCGACGAGGCCATCGGCTTTGCAAACGATCTGGCGCCCGAGCATCTGGAGCTGTGTGTGGAAAACCCGATGGAATACATCGGCCGGATTGATAACGCCGGCTCGGTTTTTCTCGGCAACTATTCACCGGAACCGCTGGGCGATTATTACGCAGGGCCGAATCATGTTTTGCCCACGAGCGGGACGGCGCGCTTTTTCTCCCCGCTGGGGGTGGACAGCTTCGTAAAAAAATCGAGCTTTCTCTATTATACGGAGGCAGCCCTGCGCGAAGCGAAGGACGATATCGTCAAGCTCGCGGAAACAGAGGGCCTAACCGCTCACGCGAATTCCATCAAAGTGCGGTTTTAAAGGGAAAATAAGATTTTTTGATTTGCCGATAGAGAAAGGATGGTCCTATCCGTGGCATTTGCCCTGAATGATAAAATCAAACGCTGACCCCTTACGACCCGATCTGCGGGGCGTATCCGATCCGCTTGGATG
>ENA-OQDW01000273-OQDW01000273.1-human-gut-metagenome-genome-assembly--contig:-NODE-273-length-22441-cov-2.884826_pt1 | contig 22441 bp, 27 predicted proteins | sample MGYA00242784_ERZ504613 | MGnify/ENA primary metagenome ERZ504613 (study PRJEB26092, sample SAMD00036330) | human gut metagenome | host: Homo sapiens | study: EMG produced TPA metagenomics assembly of...
TATCGGGACAATGCGGCTGTCCGCCATGATCGGTTCCCGCAGTGCCAACCGCGGCAGATGTGCACAGGCATGCCGGCTGCCTTTTCTGCAAAGGGCGACAAAAACGGCTGTGCCCTCTCTCTGAAAGACCTCTGTCTGGTGCCTTACGTGGCAGAACTGGCAGAGGACGGCGTGGCATCGCTGAAAATCGAGGGCAGATGCAAACGGCCGGAATACGTTGCCGCCGCAGTCACTGCATTAGTGCAGGCACGTGCCGGAGAAACGCCGGATCTGGACACTCTGCGGGCAGTATTCTCCCGCAGCGGATTCACAGACGGTTATTATACCGGCAAACGGCAGCAGATGTTCGGCACCCGCCAAAAGGATGATGTGCTCCAAGGGCAGAAAGTTCTGCCCCAGCTGGCACAGCTATACCAGAAGCCCACACCGCAGGTCCCGCTGGACATGCATGTCACTGTACAGACCGGTCAGCCGGCAGTGCTGAAACTGCGGGACGGCGACGGTATTTCCGTTTCTGTTTCCGGTGATGTGGTACAGCCGGCACGCACGAAAGCAACCGATCTGCCCCAGCTGGAACGACAGCTGGGAAAGCTGGGCGGCACGCTCTATACCCTGTCCGGTTTGCAGGCAGACTGCGACGGAACCGGCATGCTCCCCGCTTCGGCGTGGAACGCTCTGCGGCGGGAGGCATTGTTCAAATGAACACCGCCAGAATCGCTGCGAATACGCCAAGGTATACCATGCAGCACTTCACGCTGCCCGCACTCCAAACAGCCGGACAGCACACCGTACAATACCGCATCATCCAGAAGCAGTGGGACAGCCAGTCAACCACACTGCTGGAACAGCCTGACGTGGAGGCACTGCTGCTGCCAGCGGATACGGTTTCTGATGCTGTGCCGGCAGTCTGTCGGGAACGAATTTTCCTGACGCTGCCGCGGTTTTGTGCAGACGAAGCCAAAGTGCGGCTATGGCTGGAACAAGCCAAAGCTCTGGGATTCTCCCACGTGGTCTGTGAAAATGTTTCCCATATCCGGCTGTGCCGGTCACTGGGGCTGACGCTTCACGGCGGCATGGGACTGAATGCGGCAAATCCGTCCTGTCTGTCTTTTTTGCAGCGGGAATCCTTGCAGGACGTGATCCTCTCACCGGAACTGACCATTGCCCAGAGCCGGCACTGCACCGGACTGCCCGCAGGAGCGTATGCCTACGGGTTCCAGCCGGTCATGACCATGCGGAACTGTCCCGTACAGGCAGAAGCAGGCTGCCGGAACTGCACCCATGGTCTGACAGACCGCACCGGCAGAACTTTTCCGGTATACTGCCACAAGGCAGCCGGTATCACAACCATGTACAACGCCGTTCCCACGTGGCTGGCGGACAAGCAGGAACAGCTGTCACACAGCAGCTTTCTGGTGCTGGACTGTACCTGCAGCCCGATGCCTGTTCCGTGCTCCGTGCCTACCAGAACGGCGAACCCACAAAAGAAGCAATGACACGGGGACTGTTTTTCCGTGGTGTTGAATAGGAGGCTTTTATGTATATTTCTGTTCAGAAGCTGCGTCCGCACGCCCAGATTCCCAAGCGTGCCACCGCACAAAGTGCCGGTTATGATCTGTACGCCCTGCCGGAGAAACCGCTGACCATTCAGCCGCAGGAGATCTGCAAGGTTCCTACCGGCATCGCTGTGGCTCCGTCCCGTCCGGACGTTGCCTGTGCATCTTCCCTCGCTCCGGACTTTCCACCAAGCACGGCATCACGCTGATCAACAGTGTGGGGCTGGTGGACAGCGACTATCGGGGTGAGCTGCTGATCCCGCTGATCAACCACGGCTCGGAACCCTTTACCGTAGAAGCAGGCATGCGGGTCGCACAGCTGGTCGTGCTTCCGATCCTGACACCGGAACTGAAGGAAGTCACTCGCCTGGACACCACCGAACGGGGTGCCGGCGGCTTCGGTGCCAGCGGACTGTCATAATTTCAGAAAGGAGGACTTCAGAAGCCCTATGAAAAAGTTTCTTGTGTATCTCTGTTCCATTGTGGTCGCCGTGATTCTCGGCGGTGTCATCGGCAATCTCTGTGTGGGAATCGCTCCCCTGAGCTGGCTGGACTACGCCCCGCCGCTGCACCTCAAAACTCACGAATGGAATCTGTATGTGGCAGACCTGACCTTCGGTATTCAGTCGAAATTCAACATCGCCCAGCTGCTGCTGACGATCATTGCCTGCTTTGTCGCTCCCAAAATCGAGCCTTTGATCGGCAAAAAGAAATAAGACAGCATTGGTTTGACTGTTTGGTACATTTGCTGTAATTTTTACATCGTTTTTCGTTTGGTTTTCACAAAATGATAGAATTTCGATTTCGCAGAAAATTCTGAAAAAAATGATTGCCACCCCGCTTTTTTCGTGGTATAATAGAATACGGTAACACCGCACAAACTGAAGGCAATACCGTACAAAGAGCGTCTGGCGACTTTGCACGCCATCTGCTTGCAAATTCCCCGTCATATTTCACAAAAATGCTCGTGAATACAGCAAGTATTCACTCCGCTTTTTGTTTCATCTGACGAAAAATTTGACGACACATCTGTCGCACAATCTTTGTGCGGTATTGCCTGAAATTTCAAAAGCAGTATTCATAAAAAGAAACAAGTATACATATTTATGAATACAGATTCTTCACTGCACCGGTCTTCGGCAGCAGTGTTCTCTTTTCTCCGGAAAGAGGCGAATTGGCAGGCTTTTTTACCACGGGGCAAGATGCGGCTGGACACGCATCAAAAGGAGCACACAATGTTTACAAAAGATATTGGTATTGATCTTGGAACAGCAAACACCCTTGTCTACCTGCGTGGCAAGGGGATTATTATCAGAGAGCCGTCTGTCGTGGCAGTCAATACCCACACAGACCGTGCAAAATATGTCGGCAAAGAGGCGAAGGAAGTCATCGGACGCACCCCCGGCTCGATCGTTGCCGTTCGTCCGCTGAAAGACGGTGTCATTGCGGACTTTGAAACCACAACCATTTTATTGCAGGAATTTATCCGGAAAGCCATGCGGGGCAAAATGTTCGCCCGTGCCAGAGTGATCATCTGCATTCCCTCCGGTGTCACGGCAGTGGAACGCCGTGCAGTGCGGGAAGCCGCAGATCAGGCTGGGGCGAAACCGGTTCTGATCGTAGAAGAACCGATGGCGGCGGCGATCGGTGCAGGACTGCTACCACCGAGCCTATCGGCTGTATGGTGGTGGACATCGGCGGCGGCACTTCTGAAGTGGCTGTTATTGCACTGGGCGGTATTGTCGTTTCCCAGAGCGTCCGCTGTGCCGGCGATGAGTTTGATGCAGCGATCATCAACTTTATCAAAAAGCGGTACAACCTGCTCATTGGCGAACGGACTGCTGAAAGCATCAAGATGCAGATCGGTTCCGCGTATCCTGTTGACCGTGACGAGATCATGCAGATCAAGGGACGGAATCTGATGAGCGGACTGCCGGAAAATGTCAACATTTCTTCGAAAGAAGTGCGGGAGGCTCTCTCTGAACCCCTTTCCCGCATTGTCGATGCGATCAAGTGCACACTGGAACAGACACCGCCGGAACTCGCTGCGGACATCATCGACCACGGCATTACCCTGACCGGCGGCGGAGCACTGCTCCGCGGACTGATCAGCTGATCCACAAGGAAACCGGCATGCCTGTGTTTATCGCAGAATATCCTTTGGACTGCGTGGCAGAGGGCACGGGAAAAATTCTCGAAAATCTGGACAAATACCGCGATGCCGTTTCGGACGATCCCAGAGGATTTGAGTAATCGGTTGACAAAGGAGGCTGATAGCTATGGGCGGCTTTTTCCGCAGTAAAAAATTTCGCATCATTCTCTGCATCATTGCCCTGCTGATCGGCATGATGCTCTATGCTGTCACACAGGACGGCTATACGCTGCCGACTACCGGATTTCTGGGCAGGATCCTGAACCCGATCCGTTCGGCATCCAACAGCATTTCCACCAGTGTGCAGGACACACTGGACGTATTCACCAAATCCAAAGCGTACCAGACTGAAAATGAGGAACTCCGTCAGCGTGTGGCAGAACTGGAAAGCCAGATGGTGGACTATGACAAGACCAAACAGGACTTGGCAGACCTGTCGGAATTCATGGGCATCAAGGAAGACCACCCCGACAACCAGTTCTCCGACCCCTGCACCATTATCGGCTATGTGGAAAACGATCCGTTCCACGGGTTTTACATCGACCGCGGCAGTGACGACGGGCTTTCCGTCTATGATCCGGTGGTCACGGCAGAAGGGCTTGTGGGCATTATTTCCGAGATCTCTGACACCTATGCCACAGTAGAAACTATCTGCTCTCCGAATCTTTCCATTGGTGCAAAGGCTTCGGACAAGTCGGAGTCCGGCATTGTGGAGGGCGATGTGACGCTGTCCTCCAACTACCGCTGCCGCATGATCTATCTGGAAAAGGATACCACTCTGAAAAGCGGCGACCTGATCACTACGTCCAACTCTGTGGGCATTTTCCCGCAGGGCTATCTCATCGGCTCTGTGGAATCCATTGAGCCGATGGACAACGGCTTGAGTTATTGTGCTGTGATCCGTCCGTCTGTCGATCTGGAAAATCTGAAAAATGTTATCGTCATCAAGGATTTCGCCGGAAAGGAGCAGCAGGATGCGGCAAAGTAAGCGAAAGTTTCTCACCCAGAAACCAGTCCGCCGTCCGAAGCTGCGGAATGTCATACGCTGGGTCTTGTATGCAGTCTGCATTTTTCTGGCTTTTGTGACCGCAAACGGCGGTGATTTTACAAAGCCGCTGCTGCTGATCCCCATTGCCCTGTGCATTTCTTCGGTTTCCGGTGCAGTCGTTTCCGGCGGCATCGGCATTCTGTGCGGGCTGTTGCTGGATATTTCCTGCGGCACGCTGGCAGGCTATCACGGCATCTTATTGTTCCTGATCTGTCTGGCAGTTTCCTGTATGTACGACCGTCTGCTGCTGCAGCGGTTCTGGAATCTGATCTGGCTGACCGCAGTGGCTGCCTTTGTGGTGACCGGTTTCGACTTCGTCTTTCAGTATGCGATCTGGGGCTATCACCAGGTTTCCCAGCTGTATCTGCACCACACGCTCCCCTGTCTGGCGTATACCGTCATCAGCAGCATGATCTGCTATCCAGTCTTTTCTCTGATTCACCGTTTCCTGCTGCCAAAGCGGCGGCGTACCATTGAGAAGAAACTGAAACCCATGGAAGAAACCGCATGATCGCACAGGCATTCTCTCCGGAAAGGAGCATTTTTCTATGAAACACACGGCATTCAGCTATGTCAAGCTCACCCTCGCCAGCATGCTGGTTCTTCTGGCAGGCTGTGCCTGTGCATGGCGGCTGATGAAAATCCAGATCGTGGAAAGCGACACCTATACGGCAAAGCGTATCTCCACCCAGAAATACACCCAGACGATCAGTGCCACCCGCGGCGAGATCGTGGATTCTTCCGGCAAAGCCATTATCGAAAACAAGGTTGGCTACAATGTCATTATTGAGCCGGACACCTTTCCCGAGGACAACGCCAAGGGCAATCAGTACTGCTCTCGCTGACCAGTATTTTAGACGAAAACAGCGTGGAGTGGAGCACTTCCCTGCCGATTTCCGATACCCAGCCGTACACATTCACCGACGATGAAAACGCCGTCAGCAAGCTGAAAGAAAATCTGAAAATGAACGTCTATGCCACCGCAGACAACTGCATGGACAAGCTGAAATCGGACTACGACATTGACGACAGCTACACACCGGAACAGCAGCGGATCCTCGCCGGAATCCGGTATGAAATGCAGCTGCGGGGCTTTTCTCTCAGCAATCGTTTTACACTGGCAGAAGATGTGCCGCTGAATGTAGTCACAGAACTGAAAGAACGTGGCGTTACGCTCCCCGGCATGGACATCGTCGAGGAAGCACTTCGTTCTGTTGCACAGGGCGATGTGGTGCCCCACGAGATCGGTACGGTTGGACCGATCTACGCGGAGGAGTACGAAAAGCTGAAATCCGAGGGCTACGCTCTGGACGACACCGTGGGCAAAAGCGGTATCGAACGTGCCATGGAAAGCACGCTCCGCGGTACAGACGGTATCAAGGAGATCACCGTGGAAAACGGCGTAGTGGTTTCCTCGGATATGAAAACACCGGTGGAAGCCGGAAAAACCGTACAGCTGACTGTCAACAGCGATTACCAGCGGGAATTGCAGAACATTCTGAACGGCTTTATCAACAACTTTGACAGCCTGCGGGATTCCAAGACAGAACAACTGGGACTGAAAAAGATTTCCTGCGGGGCAATTGTAGTGCTGGACGCAAAAACTGCCGGCGTGCTGGGCATGGTAACTGCTCCCACCTATAATCTGGAAGACTATAAGGTGGACTATGAAGCCATTCTCAATGCGGAAAACACGCCGCTGGTCAACCGTGCCACAGACGGTCTGTACCGTCCGGGTTCCACGTTCAAGACCATTACGGCAACGGCAGGTCTGAACGAACAGATCATCACCGGAAACAGCACCTATTTCTGCGGTCATACCTATCATTCAAGGATCATGACTACAACTGTACCGGTTCTCACGGCGACATTGCCGTGACACAGGCACTGCGGGTTTCCTGCAATATCTTCTTCTATAAGTTGTCCGAAGAACTGACCATTGACCGCATCTCTGAATATGCCACCAAGTTTGGTCTGGGACAGTCCACCGGACTGGAAACCGGCGATGCTGCCGGTCATCTGTCCAATCAGGAAACCTTTGCAGAACTGGGTGCCGACTGGACTGTCGGTCAGGTGTTGCAGAGTGCGATCGGTCAGGGCGAATGGGCAGTCACACCTCTGCAAATGGCAAATGTGGCATGCACCATTGCAACAACGGTACCCGCTATGAACCGCATCTGGTAGACAGCATCTGGGACTACAGCCACACCACCAAGCTGGAACAGAAAGAACCGGTAGTTGCCGATCAGATCACGCCGGTAAACGATGACGTGTTCCAGTATGTGGAAAACGGTATGATCGCCGCTTCCACCAACAATTTCCCGACACGGTATTCCCTGTCTGATCTGGGCTTTGATGTGGCAGTCAAGACCGGTACGCCGCAGGTCAGCAACCGTGTACAGGATTCGTTCTTCATCGGCTATGCACCGGCAGACGATCCGGAAATCGCCTTTGCCGGTGTCATTGAAGGCGGCGAATACTCCAAGTATATGATCCGCTCTATCATTCAGGCATACGAAAAAACTGTCAGGGGCGAACAGGTCAGCGTAGATGCTGTCGGAGCACAGACAACTGTTTCTACAGATACTACCGGCACGGAAACCACCACTTCTACAACCAGCACGACTATACATTAAACCGCATTCGAATTTATTTCGTCATATTGCACAAGAAAAAACGTGGGAAGCACCATACAATTCACAATTTTATATTTTTCGGCGGAAACTCTTTGACAAATTTGCCGATATGGTGTATAATTGATATAGTAGTCTTACTATCTGATAATTATGAAATCACAGAATGAGATCTTTGTATTTTCATTTTCGATATGATAAACAATGTAGAAAGGAATGGTTATCCTATATGACAATTGCTCTGATTGCACACGACGCAAAAAAAGACTGATGATTCAATTCTGTATCGCTTACTGCGGTATTCTCTCTCGACATACCCTATGTGCGACGGGAACTACCGGCAAGCAGGTTGCAGAGGCGACTGGTCTGCGGATCCAGCGGTATCTCAGCGGCTCTCAAGGCGGCGATCAGCAGATCGCTGCACGGATCTCCTGCAACGAGATCGATGTGCTGCTGTTCTTCCGTGACCCGATCAACCGCAAGGCTTCGGAGCCCAACGAAATGAATCTGCTCCGTCTTTGCGACGTGCACAATGTTCCGGTCGCTACCAACATCGCCACCGCAGAAGCCTCATCATGGCACTGGAACGCGGTGACTTAGACTGGCGTGAGATCGGAAATCCGTCGATCTGACCCTGAATGCCTGAAAGAGATGTCCTAGTCTGTCCACGGCGGACAGACACTTACAGTACAGTTCTCCCCTTTTTCGGAAGGGGAAATTTTTTGCAGTCCGGTCTTCGGAATGCGAGGAGGTTTTTCATACATGGAAATCAAAATCACACGCCCGCAGGGCACAGAAGATGTCACCCCGAAGCAGATCTACAAGTGGCACACGGTGGAACGCATTGCACGGGAAACCGCAGAAAGCTTCGGTTTCCACGAAACGCGGATCCCCACTTTTGAAAATACCAATCTGTTCCTGCGGTCCGTGGGCGAGACCACTGACGTGGTACAGAAAGAAATGTACACCGTCACCGCAAAGGAAACCCAGTTTACCCTGCGTCCGGAGGGCACATCCGGCACCATTCGTTCCATGCTGCAAAACGGCTTGCTGAATGATGCCCTGCCCCAGAAGGTGTTCTATATCCTGTCCTGCTTCCGCCACGAACGTCCGCAAAAGGGACGGCTGCGGGAATTCCACCAGTTCGGTGTGGAAATGGCAGGCAGTCAGGGACCGGCTTCTGATGCGGAGATCATTTCTCTGGCAAAAACCATTCTCGACCGTGCCGGCTTACAGAATATTGCCTCAACATCAACTCCATCGGCTGCCCTGTCTGCCGTGCGGAGTATCACAAGGCTCTGAAAGCTTACTTCGAACCGAAAAAGAGGAACTCTGCGAAACCTGCCAGACACGTCTGGAAAAGAACCCCATGCGGATTCTGGACTGCAAGAGCCCGATCTGTGCCGGAATCGCCAAAGATGCTCCGGTCATTCTGGACTATCTCTGCGACGACTGCCGCACACACTTTGAAAAATTGCAGGAATACCTGAAAGCCCTGCACATCGACTACAGCATCAACCCGAAGATCGTCCGTGGTCTGGATTATTACACCAAAACTGTTTTCGAATTCATCACCACCGACATCGGTGCACAGGGCACTGTCTGCGGCGGCGGCCGGTATGACGGTCTGATCGAACAAATGGGCGGCAAGCCGACTCCGGCAATGGGATTTGCCATGGGTCTGGAACGGCTCATCATGACAATGGAACAGCAGGGCTGTGCCTTTGAGGAACCCAAGGGCTGCGATCTCTACATTGCCCCCATGGACGAAAGTGCTGTGCCTACAACAATGCAGCTGGGACAACAGCTTCGGGTTTCCGGCTATCAGGTGGAATATGATGTGATGCAGCGTGGTCTGAAGGCACAGATGAAGTATGCCAACAAGATCGGTGCCGCTTTTGTCATGGTTCTGGGCGAAAACGAACTACAGGACAAAAAGGCAAAGCTGAAGAATATGGAAACCGGCGAACAAATCGAAATTGCTCTGGACGAAACATTCGAGGACAAGTTCGACGATATTGCCGTGCAGTATATGTTCCACGACATTGTGGAAGATTTTGAAAAGGAGTGTCAGTGATCATGGATTTGATGCAGGATTTACGCCGCACCTGTTACTGCGGTGAAGTGACAAAAGCAGGAGAAACCGTCGTTGTGGGCGGATTCGTACAGAAGGTGCGGAACCTCGGCAACCTGATTTTTATCGATCTCCGCGACAGAACCGGTATTGTACAGCTGGCGTTCAACGATCAGACCGACCGTGCCATTTTTGAAAAAGCTGCGTCCTGTCACAGCGAATACGTGCTGCTGGCAAAGGGCGTTGTGGCAGAACGTTCCAGCATCAACAAGGACATGAAAACCGGTGCTGTGGAAGTGCTGGTAGATGACCTGCGTGTGCTGTCCAAGGCACAGACACCACCTTTCGCGATCACAGACGAAACCAAGACCAACGAGGAACTGCGTCTGAAATACCGCTATCTGGATCTGCGGCGTGCTCCGCTGCAGCACAATCTGATGATGCGGCACAAAATTGCACTGGCTGCCAGAGAATATTTCTACGCCAACAACTTCATTGAGATCGAAACCCCAATGATGATGAATCTACGCCGGAGGGTGCCCGCGACTATCTGATTCCCTCCCGCGTACACAACGGCAAGTTCTATGCTCTGCCCCAGTCCCCGCAGATCTACAAGCAGCTGCTGATGGTTGCCGGCATGGACCGGTATATCCAGATCGCCCGCTGCTTCCGCGACGAAGATCTCCGTGCAGACCGTCAGCCGGAATTCACCCAGATCGACCTGGAAATGTCCTTTGTGGACGTGGAAGATATTCTCCAGCTGACAGAGGGCTTTGTGAAGTATCTGTTCCAGAAAGTCCTGCACATGGATATTACCACACCCCTGCCCCGCATGACCTATCAGGAAGCCATGGAACGCTACGGTTCAGACAAGCCGGATACCCGCTTCGGCATGGAATTGCAGAATCTGTCTGACACAGTCAAGGACGTAGACTTTATGGTATTCCGTTCGGCACTGGAAGCCGGCGGCAGCGTTCGGGCAATCGTGGCAAAAAATGCAGCTTCCGTGCTGACACGAAAGGAAATCGACAAGCTGACCGAAAAGGCAAAGGGCATCGGTGCAAAGGGACTGGCATTCATTCGCTGGAACGATGAGAAGCCCACCTGCTCCTTCGCAAAGTTCCTGCCGGAGGGCAAGCTGGACGAGATTTTGTCCCATCTGGACTGTGCCAAGGGCGACGTGGTTCTCATTGTGGCAGATAAAAACAAGGTGACCCTGCCAGTACTGGGAGCACTCCGTCTGGAAGTGGCAAAGAAACTGGATCTGATTCCGGAGGGCAAGTTCAACTTCCTGTGGATCACCCAGTTCCCGTTCTTCGAATGGAATGAGGACACCCAGCACTGGGACGCAATGCACCACCCGTTCACCATGCCCATGGACGAGTGCCTGCCATATCTGGACAGCGATCCGGCACGTGTCACTGCAAAGGCATTTGACTTGGTACTGAACGGTACAGAACTGTCCTCCGGTTCCATTCGTATCACCGATTACGAGTTGCAGGAAAAGATGTTCCAGGCACTGGGACTGACCGACGAGGAAATCGAAGCCAAGTTCGGCTTCTTGGTAGAGGCGTACCACTACGGTGCACCGCCTCACGGTGGTCTTGGCATTGGTCTGGATCGTCTGGCAATGGTAATGTTACAGGCGGAAAGTCTGCGTGACGTGGTGGCATTCCCGAAGGTACAGAACGCAAGCGAACTGATGAGTGCCTGCCCTGCTCCGGTAGATGCCGAAAGTCTGGACGTACTGGGCATTCAGGTAACGCACAGCGAAGACGACGAATAAAGGCAACGCTGCATAAAAATAAAGCCAGCCCGTGGGAGATTTCCCGTGGGCTGGCTTTTTTTATCCTATGAACGTCTTTTCAAAAGTGTATCCATTGCCGCAAATGCTCCATGCTCCGGCAGAATTTCTCCGTACCGCAAGGCAGTATAGGCTTCTGTCACCGTGTTCCACTGAGGCAGCGTTTCCTGTTCCCCGCCGGTTGACAGATGGTTCAGAATTTCCGCCGGACTGGCTGCCGGCAGGGCAACTTCTTCCGGCAGCCGTGCCAGCAGCAACGCGTACCCCAGCCGGAAGCGTTCTGCCTGTTCCGGCAAGCGTTGATACCGGCGGTAAGCCTTTTTCCAGTCACGGCGGCGGTACAGAGCTGCCGCAGACGGAGCCGGCTGTTCAGCAGTCAGCAAGTCCTCCACATAGTCGCAGTACGCCTCGTGCCGGTCGTTCCGCTGCTCCGCGTGGTTTTTCCGCAGATGCTGCTGTATCCAGTGCCGCAGGCTGTACCACGCGGAAAGCAGTGCATCGCCAATTTCGCGGCGTTTCCAGATGACCAGCACCAGCACTGCCGCCAGCAGAACCAGTTCGATCACCAGCCGAATCCAGCCGGCAGCACCGTTTTGCTGTAGCTGCATCACCTGTTCCGATGTGTCCTCCGGCAGTTCCGCAGTCTGTTCCTGACTGCCGCGGGAGAGCAGCCAACGCAGAGCGTACCACACTGCCGTGTACAGCAGCCGCCACGCCCAACGCATGACTTTTGCCAGCGGTCGGCTGCACAGCACCAGAAGCAGCCCTATGCCGCAGAGCACGCCCATCAGCTTTCCGTTGGACTTCCGGATCTCCGTCGGCAGTTCCCATGTGTCCCCGTCCCGACCGGAAAGCATGCGTTCCATAGCATCCCGATTGTGGATCAGGGCAAACAGTGCCGCATTCGCCGCAAACAGCAGCATCACCGGCACAAAGGGCAGCTTGGCATGGCTAAGGTATAACAGAAATCCGGTGAAGCAGTCCCACAGGCACAGTCCTACAAATACATTCGGGTGTGCCAGATGCTCCAGCGGGTGAAATACCAGCCGTGCACTGCCGAAAAAGCAGCCGCCTGCCAGAATCCCCCACAGCACCTGTGCCAGCCTTGCCGGATAGGGGGCGAACAGACAGCCTGTCACGCAAAGCAGCAGCGTGATTGCCCAGACACCGCCGTTGATCCACTTGGGGTGTCTGGCGTACTGCCGCCGCAGCAACAGGATATACAGCATGCCCAGCCATGCACAGCCTGCAAGGGCTGCCGTCATCACCGGAGCCGTCCACTGTGCCCCATTGCTCCACACGCGAAGCAGCACCGGAAAAGGATAGAGAGCCGCAGCCAGTGCCGTTACCAGCAGCCAGTGCAGCCAAAAGCGGATATTTTTCATAATGCCGCCTCCCCGTTTCGCAGATACTCCGGTGCAGGAACGACGGCATCCGCACAGTTTCCGCTGTCATGGGCATGTCCCGTCACCAGCACCAACCCGCCAGACTGCTGCTTCCAGCGTGCCACACGCCGGTCTGTATAGGGCGTAATCAGCAGCACGGTTTCCTGTGTCATGCGGCTGGCAGACAGCGAGAGCAGCTGGGGCATGGACAGCACGTCCTGCAACTGCAACTCCGCCAGCTGCTGCAAAAGCCGGTGATACATGGTACTGCCGGCACCGTAGGGCGTGGCAATGGGGTTGCCCTTGGCATTGCGTTCCCCTACGCACAGCCGCACCTGCCAGCCGTTGCTGCAAAATTCCCAGAGGCACTGGGCACACACCCGAATGGTGTGCTCCAACAATTCGCTGTCCGGTGTCATCTGTCCGGCATCAGGGCGGTGAGATTCCAGTGCCAGCAGCACCGTTGCCGTCTGCCGAGCCGTCCGTTCCTCCTGCCGCATCAGCAGCGTTCCGGCATGTGCAGAAGCTTTCCAGTGCATGCGGTGTATCGGATCACCAGTCACATATTCCCGCACACCGGCAGACAGGCAGGGGTCTGTCAGCAGGCTGTACCGCACCGCCTGTTCCCCGTACTGCTGCCGCAGCAGCTTCGGCAGGAGCAGCCCCGCTTCGGTCAGCCGCTTCGGCAGTACGGTCAGCTTTCCGCCGTGGTCTGCGGCACGGAGAGAGAGCCGCACGATACCCAGCAAATCCGACGTTACCAGCACGATATGTTCCATTTCATATACCCCGCGTTTTTCGCAGGTGATCTCCCAGACGCGGCTGACACGGGAACGGCTGCGGACGGAGAAAAAGCTGCTGACAAACCGGTTTTCTCCGGTGACAGCAGAATTTGCTTCCGGAAAGTCCAGCCAGCGGGACGTGGTCAGTTCTGCCTTGAGCACGGCACCGGCAGTGTTTTGTCATTGGTAACAGTTTCCACAAATTGCAGAGATTCGCCCTCGGTGCGTTCTGTTTCCGAAAAGTGACAGTAATAGGACAGCCCTTCCAGTCCCCGCCGGCGGTACAGTCCCACCTCTCCGAACAGCACCAGCAGCACCAGCAAAATTACTGCGATCAGTTCCATAGCGATTCCTTTGGCACGGGAACTGTTTGCAGCAGTTCTTCGGCAATGCTGCGGCAGGTTTCCTGATTCTCCTCCCACATGCTGCCCCGTGCGATCATGCGGTGTGCCATGCAGTCGGCGGCGATCCACTTGATGTCATCGGGTGTCACATAGGTTCTGCCGTGCATCGCTGCCGCCGCCCTGGAAACTTCCAGCAGTGACAGCATGCCGCGGGTGCTTAGCCCCAGCTGTATCCCGCGGTGCTCACGGGAGGCGTGAGCCAGTTCCACCAGATATTCCTGCACAGCATCAGAAACAGTCACCTGTGCCAGTTCTTTCCGTGCTGCCAGCAGCAGTGCCGCAGTTGCCACCGGCTTGCTCTCCGGCACTGCCGCAGGACGGGACAGCAGGGCAAGTTCCTGTTCCTTTTCCGGATACCCCAGCGACAGGCAGAGCAGAAAGCGATCCAGCTGTGCTTCCGGCAGCGGGAATGTCCCCTGCATCTCCACAGGGTTCTGGGTGGCGATCACGAAAAACGGCTCCTCCAGCGGATACGTTACGCCGTCCGCAGTGACCTGCCGTTCTTCCATGCACTCCAGCAGTGCCGACTGAGTGCGGGGTGTGGCACGGTTGATCTCGTCTGCAAGCAAAATCTGGGTGAACACTGCCCCTTTCCGAAACGTAAATGCACCGGTTTTCGGCTCCGGAATGCTCACGCCGATCAGGTCAGTAGGCAGCAGATCTGGTGTAAACTGGATACGGTGAAAGTCCGCGTCCAGTGCTCCGGCAAGAGTACGGGCAAGGGTGGTTTTTCCGGTTCCCGGAATATCGTTCAGCAGCACGTGTCCCCCGCAGTACAGGGCGGCAAGCACCTTTTCGATCACATCTTCTTTGCCGTAAATGCAGGCAGAGATCGCCTCACGGAGGGTTTGGGTAAGGGTAATAATTTCAGACATAGACGATTCCTTTCGTTTGAAGTGCAAAACAAGTACATGCTCTATTATAGCACAGTTTCGGCTGAAAAACAAGGGAAACACTGCATAAAGCCCGCCTGCGAAATTTCTATGCAATCTGCCGAAAAATCTGACTACGCATCTTACGCACAAGCTTTATTCAGTGTTTCCCAAGCATAAGAGCCTGCTCTCGGACAACCCGAAAGCAGGCTCTTACAATTACAAGGGCTGTACTGCCAGATGCATTTAAAGGAAAATATACTTCAGCACGAACAGCACCGCCAGAACATACATCAGCGGTTTCACCTGCTTGCCCTTGCCGCAAACCAGATGCAGTACCACATAGGAAATGATCCCGATGGAAATGCCCTCCGAGATGCTGTAGAACAGCGGCATTGCCACGATGCACAGGTATGCCGGAATGGCTTCCAGAAAGCTTTCTTCGGAGAACTTGATGTCCGGAATGGTGGTGAACATCAGGAAGCCGACGATGACCAGAGCCGGAGCCGTCGCAAAGGACGGAATGGCAATGAAAATCGGGGCAAACAGCATGGAGATCAGGAACAGCACCGCAGTGACTACCGCAGTCAGACCGGTTCTGCCGCCCTCTGCCACACCGGCGGAGGATTCTACAAATGTGGTAGTGGTGGAAGTACCCAGAATTGCACCTGCGGAGGTGGCAACTGCATCTGCCATCAGTGCCGGCTTGATCTGGGGCAGCTTACCGTCCTTGTCCAGCATATTGCCCTTGTTGCACACGCCGATCAGCGTGCCCAGTGTGTCGAAAATATCCACGAACAGGAACGAGAAGATAACCACGATAAAGTTCACAATGCTGACACTGTCAAAGTTGAATTTGAAGCACTGCCCGAACGTATCGCCCAGTGCAGAGAAGTCGGTCATGGAAAATGCCGGCAGCAGGCTGTTATAGCCAGTCTCCGGATCTACGACGTACAAACCGGTCAGCTGGCAGAGAATGCCCAGCACCCATGTTGCCAGAATGCCGATCAGGATCGAGCCCTTCACCCGCTTGATGTACAGGAACGCGGTAAACAGGGTGCCTATAATTGCCAGCAGGGCACAGATGCCGCCGGTGCGGAAGTTGTCCGTAAAGGAAACGACTGTTACCAGCGTGGAATCACTGTTGACAACAACACCGGCGTTCTGCAAGCCGATAAAGGCGATGTACACGCCGATACCAACGCTTCCCGCACATTCGTCAGGGACAGCACAATAAAGACGATACCCTCCACGAACACGGCAAGCAGTGCCACCTGCCACGGATAGCCCATGTTACCGCAGACGGTATAGGCGAAAAAGGCGTTCAGTCCCATGCCGGCAGACAGGGCAAAGGGCAGATTTGCCATCATGCCCATACACATGGTGCCGAGGAACGATGCCAAACAGGTTGCCAGCAGCACGGCAGTGGGATTCATGCCGGTCGAACTCAAAATGCTGGGGTTGACTGCCAGAATGTACGCCATTGTCATGAATGTAGTAACGCCGGCAATACACTCCGTTCTGACATTGGTGTTATGCTCTTTCAGGTGGAAAATTTTTTCAAACATTATGCTTCTTCTCCTTCATCATATTCCGCAATATACGGCAGATTGCGATAGATCTCGCCACAGTCCAGTCCATAGCCGATCACAAAATGATCCGGAATGGTAAACAGGGAAATATCTGCGTCCAGCTTTACCAGACGACGTTCCGGCTTGTCCAGCAGGGTGATGACTTTCAGCGAAAGCGGGTTTCTCGCTTTCAGCAGCTTCAGCACATCGTTCAAAGTTCTGCCAGTGTCGATGATGTCCTCGGCAATGATGACATGATAGCCGCTGATGTCCTGCATCAGATCCATGGTGATCTTGACGATGCCGGAGGAAGATGTGCCGTTGTAATAGCTCTTGGCACACATGAAAGCTGTTTCACAGGGAATGGTAATGGCACGGCACAGGTCTGCCATAAACACGAATGCCCCGTTGAGGATACTCACCAGCAGCAGCGGCTTGCCCTCATATTCCCGACTGATCTGTGCACCCACTTTCTGAATCTTGTCCTGTATCTCCTGTTCTGTGATCAGGACACGTTTGATCTTCTTCTGAAATTCCTGTGTTGTCATAACAAAACTCCTTTACTACTCTGTCCGTACAGCTTTCATAGCACGTTTATTTTCATACATACGCTTATCTGCCAGTTCGTAGAGAGCCATATAGGAACGGCTGCCCACCTCATTCACAAAGGCATAGCCCACCGCTGCTCCCAGCTGCCATGCACCGTGTTCGTTTTCCTGATTGAATGCAGTGATCTGTTCCCGCATATCTGCAATGATCTTTTTTACCCGTTCTTCATCAGTATTATAGATAATGCTAATAAACTCGTCGCCGCCGCTTCTGCCGATAAAATTGCCTGCGGGAATGCTGTTTCGCAGCACTTCGGCGAACTTTGCGATCATCTGATCACCGGCATCATGTCCGCAATTGTCATTGGTTTTTTTCAAGCCGTTCAGGTCGAACATCATAAAGCACAGCCGGTCATCCGGTGCGATTCCCATATGGATCAGTTCGTTGCACTTGTTCCGGTTATACAGACCAGTCGCTTTGTCACGGAACAGCTTGTCCTGTGCATTGCGAAGCGTAAGAATTCCGATTGCCACGATATACACAGCAATGCCGATCATGGTGAAAAACAGCAAATTGGAAGAATGCCATATCAAAAAGCAAAGCACATCCAGCGAGATCGACAGCATCAGGCAAATTACCGAAGCCATAAACAGCTTGTGCCGCATGTCGTTTCTGTGCCGGGGATAAATGACGAACTCCAATACGATCATAAAAATTGCTTCTGCCAGAATCAGATAGACAAACATGCCCTGTGATTCCCGCAGTGCTACGATCCGCAGCAGGTGCAGCAGACCCGCTATCGCCACCAGCACAGCATTGCCGATCATCAGCCCGTACATTGCCCTCTGAATGGTGCTGTGCGGTCGGGCAGAAATATTGATGTACATGGCCACGAAAAATGGCAGCAGCAGTATGGCGATGCTGCTTAAATAAGAAAAAAACCGCACATGTGCCGGCAACAGCCATGTGATCAGATAGGTGTCGGAAATTTTCCAGCACCCCACCAGCACGGAAACCATGCCCAATGACGAAAGATTCAGACGGATCCGCATTTTGACACAATAGTAGAACGAAATGCCCAGATAGATAATACCGAACAAAATCAGAAATATCCCGAAAAAGCAAAAAACTGCATCCTGTTTCAAAATCTTCCAGAACAGCGGATACTGGCTGCCCTCATAAAACGTCACAGCACGTTTGACAGTTGCGGCATACAGCGGCTGCAGCTCTACAGTGACTTCCTTTCCGTTGTCTGCACGAAGCAGTGTCAGATTGACCCAGTAACAGCCCGTGGCACTGACTTTGTTGGTTTCGATGCGATGCTTGTCAAAGACCAGTTCTCCGTTGATATAGACCTTGGTATTGCTGTTGATAACATAAAACATCAGCTGCTTTTCCGTCAGATTGTTGTCCAGCGTAAAGTGAAACTCTCTGGTCACGCCCTGCGGAGCCGCTGCATCAGAGCGGGTTTCTTCTGCCACTTCCTGTACCTCTTTACAGGTCGGCATGGCACGCTGTTCTGTAATCAGTCCGCCATTAGGGCTTTCCAAAAAAAAGCCCAGACAGAGCAGGATCATTGCTGCCAAAAACAAAGCAATATGTACCAGATACGTATACTTTTTTGTCATTGCACCACCTCCTGTGAAACAAAACCAGATACTGCACAGGCTCTTATGCCTTTTCTTTTTTCTGTTCGGTCACCTTTTCTGCCTCCATATTTTTCGGCAGCACCAGATTCAGCAGGATCGACACCAGAAATACCACGGCAACACAGTTCTGTGCAAAGACATTCTGCACCATCTGGGGGAAAATCGCAAACAGATCTGCACATTCGGTAAAGCCCAGACCGATACTCAGGGACAGTGCGGCAATGATCATATTCCGCTGGGTAAAACCGCACTTGCTGATCATCTGCAAGCCGCTGACTACAATGGTGCCGAACATCATAATGGTACAGCCGCCCAGCACTGCATCCGGCAGTGTTGCCAGCAGTGCTCCGAAAATCGGGAAAATGCCAGCGAGGATCATAATCACCGCTCCGATGGCTATGGTGAACCGGTTTACCACTTTGGTCATTGCTACCAGTCCCACGTTCTGGCTGAACGAGGTGATCGGCATGCAGCCGAACACGGAGGAAAGGGAGCTGACAAAGCCGTCACAGGCAATCGAGCCGGAGGTTTCCTGCGGGGTCACGTCACGATCCAGACCAGAGGCAGCCAGTGCCGAGGTATCCCCAATGGTTTCCGTGGCGGACACCAGGAAGATCAGCACCACTGACACAATGGCATCGGCGTGGAACTCCATGCGGAACGGCATCAGGTGGGGAACCGCAATGATCGAGGTTTCCCGCAGGGCGGAGAAATCGACCTTTCCCATAAACACCGCGAGAATATAGCCCACTACCAGACCGAACAGCACGGACAGCTGCTTGAAGTAGGACTCGCGAAAATGTGAAACAGGATACAGCAGAGCAGCGTTACAGAGCCGAGAATCCAGTTTTCCGCAGAGCCGAAATCTGCACTGCCGCTGCCGCCGCCAAAAGAGGTCGCTCCGACTATCAGCAGCGAAAAGCCGATTGCCGTGACCACGCTGGCGGACACGATCGGGGCAATGATCCTGATCCAGAACTTCGCAAAAAGTCCCAGTATGCCCTCCACAATGCCGCCGATGAGCACGGCTCCCATAATCGCTCCATAGCCATATTGAGCACCGATAAAGCACAGCATCGACACAAAGGTAAAGCTGATGCCCATGACGATCGGCAGTCCGGAACCAATTTTATGGAAGATCGGGAACAGCTGCACCAATGTGCCGATACCGGCAATCAGCATGGCACTCTGGATCAGCATTGCCATATCAGAAGCCGCCAGTCCGCAGGCTCCGCCTACGATCAGGATCGGAGCGATATTTGCCACGAACATGGCGAGGATATGCTGCAAGCCAAAGGGAATTGCCTTATGCACCGGCACCATGCCGTTCAGCTGGTACAAGTTCGTAATGGAAGCTTCTCCCATCGCCTGTTTCATGCGGGCTGAAAATTTTTGTTTTTCCATTTGTCCGCCGCCTTTCAGTTCTGTTCCCGAAAGACAATGGTGCCGGTGGAAGCGTCCATACTGTCTACGATTGCCAGAGATTCCAGCGGATAGCCAGATTCCGGATAATGCGTCCGCCCTGCTGGAAGCCCTTTTCTACAGCAATGCCGATGCCCTCAACGGCTGCACCCGCCTGTGCCACAATGGAAATCAGTCCCTGTAAGGCACAGCCGTTTGCCAGAAAATCATCGATGATCAGCACCTTGTCCTCGGGGTGCAGAAACTTTTTCGAAACGATCACCTGATTTTTGCACTTGTGGGTGAACGATTCCACCTCTGCCACGTAGACCGCACCGTCAATGTTGACGCTCTTGGACTTCTTGGCGAACACCACCGGCACGTGGAAACAGCTTGCCACGATACAGGCGATACCGATACCGAGGAGCTCAATGGTCAGGATCTTGTTGATCTCCTTGTCTGCAAAGCGGCGTTTGAACTCCTCCCCCATTTGCTGGAACAGGGTCACGTCCATCTGGTGATTCAGAAAGCTGTCCACTTTCAGAATGTTGCCCTCCTTGACAATACCGTCCTTTACGATTCTTTCCTCTAAAAAATTCATGTCACTCGTTCCTTCCTCGGCATTTTGTCAGCATCTGTGCAAAGGCAGCACCGCACAAAAATTTGCAAGCAGATGGCGTGCAAAGTCGCCAGACGCTCTTTGTACGGTATTGCCGATAAATATATGTAGTTTATTATACCATTCTCTGCCGGAAAAGTCAATTCGAAATCCGGCGGATTTCGCAGAAGTTTTTGGATTCTTTACGGTTTTTCTGTTTTTCAGAGGGAAACACTGCATAAAGCTTGTGCGTAAGATGCGTCGTCAGATTTCTGGGCAATATGACGGAAAATCTGCAAGCAGATTGCGTGCAAAGCCGTCAGGCGGGCTTTATGCAGTGCTTCCATAGGGTAACAATAAAATAAAACGACCGCAAGCCGGAAAGCCGCGGTCGTCTGGGGATTTTCTGTGGTGAATGGAGTCCATTTTTTGAAATGGTCTACTCATTCCGATAATCGTCCAGAAAGCTATGCACCACGTGATCTTTCTGGTACGAAATGATTTTGTTCAGGTTGATATTCTCCACGCTGCGGAAAATGTTCTTTTCAATCTGCGGATTTTCCTCTGCCAGCTTGGCGATCAGCTGCTTCACCACCATACGCTTGGAAACCGTCCGTTCGTCAGGATCACAGGTAGTGCAGGTGTCCGTGAAGTGGCAGGCACACTGGATAAACTGCAAGTCGTGATACCGGCACCAGTGCTTGATGTCGGCTTCCCGAATCAGTACATGGGGCGAATCAGCTGCATGCCCTCGAAATTGGCACTGTGCAGCTTCGGCATCATGGTTTCCACCTGTCCGCCGTAGATCATGCTCATGAGAATCGTTTCAATGACATCATCGAAATGGTGTCCCAGAGCGATCTTATTGCAGCCCAGTTCCTTTGCCTTGTTATACAAATGTCCACGCCGCATACGGGCACAGAGATAGCAGGGGTTATTCTGCACGTGATACACCGAATCAAAAATATTGGTTTCGAACACGGTAATGGGAATTTGCAGCAGCTTGGCGTTGGATTCGATGATCTGCCGGTTCTCGCACTATAGCCGGGATCCATGACCAGAAAGACCAGTTCAAAGGGAAATTTTCCGTGCCGCTGAATCTCCTGAAACAGCTTCGCCATGAGCATCGAGTCCTTGCCGCCGGAAATACACACGGCAATGCGGTCGTTGGGCTGAATCAGGTCATAGGTCTTGATCGCCTTGGCAAACCGGCTGAAGATCACCCGATGAAACTTTTTCCGCAGTCCCTGTTCCACCTCAGCAGCCTTTTCGTTTTTGGTTTCCCGGCGGATCTTCTCCTGAAGCCACTTGACATAGCCGCCCACCAGATTCACTGCCGCGTAGCCTTCTTCCCGCAGCTGTTCCGCCACATCAGCACTCAGGATACCGCTGCGGCAGTAGATCACCAGTGTTTTATCCTTGGGCAGATTTTCGTGAGAGGCTTCCAGTTCCTTTTGTGGGATCAGCACTGCTCCGTCGATATGCCCCAGAGCAAACGCCGTGCTGTCCCGCATGTCGATGATCTGACAGGCAGACGGCTCCATGGCTGCCAGTTCCTGTATTGTGATTTCTTCTATCATGTACTTACCTCACCAAACCGCGGTGATACGCGGCGTTTAATTCTGAAATTTCTTTTTCTCCGTCGATATACGGCTGGAAATAGCTGTCCACCAGACCGCCGCCCAGATTGTCACAGCCGTTGCAGAATTCACAGGTCTGTCCGCAGACCTGCAGCGACTGGTTCACAATACGGATTCGTTCTTCCCGTGTGGTATCTTTGATCAATATGGATTGCATGATGATTCCTCCCATAGAAAAACCTGCTTTCAGTGGCATTCCACGAAAACAGGTTCTCACACAGCACATGTGCATGTACTTTAGGAAACACTGCATAAAGCCCGCCTGACGGCTTTGCACGCAATCTGCCGAAAAATCTGACGACGCATCTTACGCACAAGCTTTA
>ENA-OQDW01000274-OQDW01000274.1-human-gut-metagenome-genome-assembly--contig:-NODE-274-length-22427-cov-2.256009_pt1 | contig 22427 bp, 26 predicted proteins | sample MGYA00242784_ERZ504613 | MGnify/ENA primary metagenome ERZ504613 (study PRJEB26092, sample SAMD00036330) | human gut metagenome | host: Homo sapiens | study: EMG produced TPA metagenomics assembly of...
CAAGAGGTGAGTGCTAATTTTTTCAGATAATTTTACCGACAGCAGAAGCAGGGACTTCCTGCCTAATATGGTCTGCTCTCCAACAGCTCCGAGAGATCCATCTCACAGTCAAAATATGTCTCCTCCACATACTGAATCTTCTCCACGCTTTCCCCCGCCTCCAGGCGGCGGATCGTCTCCTCCACAAGCGGGGCTGTCAGCGGATTGCATTCAAAATCAGCCGCGATGTCCCCGGTCTGGATTGCCTTGAGGGCATCCCTTACCGCATCAAAGGACAGGATAATAATGTCCCCGTCACTGCCAATCGTCCTGCCCGCCTCCCGGATCGCCTCGATAGCGCCAAAGGTCATATTGTCATTCTCGCTGATTACAACATCAATATCCTCGTATTTTTCGAGAAATTCCTTCATAACCTCCTGCCCCTTTGCCTGCGTGAAATCCCCCGACTGGCGCTCCAGCATCACCCAGTTTTCATTCTGCTGGAGAACCTCTGCGAATCCGTCTGTCCGCCCGATCTGTGCAGAGGAGCCCAGCGTCCCCTGGAGAGATACGATATGAACTGTCTCCCCGCTCCGCCCCTGCTTTTCCAGATAATTCTCCAGCCAGTGCCCGGCGTTCCTGCCCTCCTCCGCGAAGTCACTGCCCACCCAGCATGTATACAGGCTGTCGTCCTCCATCTCCGTCCTGCGGTCAGACAGAATCACCGGGATTCCGGCTTCCTTCGCCTCCTCCAGAACGGATTCCCAGCCTGTCTCCACGATCGGGTCGAGCACGATATAATCCACCTCCTGCAGGATCAGATTGCGGATTGCCTTCACCTGGTTCTCCTGCTTCTGCTGTCCGTCCTCGAAGATCAGATAGTAGCCGTTTTCCTGCGTGAACACATCCTTAAAGGACTGTGTGTTGGTGGTTCTCCAGTCGGATTCCGAGCCGACCTGCACATATCCGACCACAATATAGCCGTCCTGCTGCATCGTCTGCTCCGTATCCAGCTGTCCTACAGTCTCTCTCTGCTCCACACTCCCACAGCCGGCTGTAAAGAGCAGCTGGCTGGCAAGCAACGCCGCCGCGATTCCTTTTTTTCCCACAGTCCTCTTCTGAAATATGTTCATATTCCTCCCGCCTTTTCTCCTGCCGGCTGCACCTCCTGCCCGGGGTGCTTTTTTAACACAGCACGGTATTTTCCCATAGAGGAGCCAAAAGGCTGCCGCATGAAGCGGACAGCCCCTGGACAGCCTTGTTTTTATTTGCTCTTCTCTTTGATCTTTGCAAAGATACTCTGTAATACGATGAAGAAGCAGAGCAGCGCAGCCACCGCAATGCTGGACCACGAGCTGAGCAGCTTGCCGTTCGTCTTCACCAGTGTGGAAATCGTTCCGTTGATAAGTACACCAAAGAAGGAGCCGATGACATTTCCCACACCGCCTGTCAATAATGTACCGCCGATAACGGAGGAAGCAATGGCATCCATCTCAAGTCCGAGTGCCTGCTGCACATTTCCCGACATCGTGTTCAGGCAGTAGCAGATGCCGCCGATCGAGCAGAGGAATGAGGAAAGCACATACGCCTTCAGCTTCGTCTTCTTCACGTCCAGTCCCATCATGATCGCCGACTGCTCACTTCCGCCGACTGCGTAAAGGCTTCTGCCGAACTTGGTATAGCGGAGCATGAAAAATACGGCTATCAGCACGAGCAGCGCCACGATTACCGATACACGGATAAACGGAACCTGCACCACGCCCTTGTTGTTGGTATAGGAGCCAAACGGAAGGCTGATCTTTCGTATTGGCAAGCTTTACAAAAAATGCAATTGCTGCTGATGGAGATCTGTTCCGTGCTGATCACGCTGTCATGCCTCTGGCGAAGAACATTCCCGCCATTGTCACAATGAACGGCTGGATATTCAGATAGCCGACACAGAAGCCCTGCACCACGCCGAACACAATCCCGATGGCAAGCACAAGTATGCAGAGCAGAACCGCATTCATGTTCCAGCGCTCCATGCCGACGGCAAGAATCATGCAGTCCATGGCAACCAGCGAGCCAACGGAAATATCGATGCCGCCGGTCAGCATCACGCAGGTCATTCCACAGGTGATGCAGAGCAGACCCGCATTATTGATAAGGATGTTCAAAAACGTCTGCAGATGTGTGAAGCCCTTATTGGAATAAATCACACAGCCCACGGCATACATCACAAAAAATAACGCGATGGTAATTATCAGAAGAACCGTATTTCCATTTAATTTTTTCGCTTTCATTATGCAGCACCTCCTTTGGCAAGCTGTCTCCTTACAGACATTTTTTTCATAAATGCCTTAAACGGAGGTGCCTGGATTGCCACAATAATGATAACAATGACCGCCTTGTACACCGGTGCCTGCTCGGTCGAGATGCCGAGCGCATACAGGGTGGTGGTGATCGCCTGGATGGTGTACGCACCGATAATAGAGCCTGCCAGCCGGAACTTTCCGCCGCCGAGCTGTTGCCGCCGAGTGCAACTGCCAGAATCGCATCCAGCTCGAAGTTCAGTCCGATGTTGTTGGAATCCGCAGAGCTGATCCGGGAGGAAGCAACAATGCCGGCAATTCCTGCACACAATCCGCAGACAACATAGCACAGGAAAATGATGCGCTCGGAATTGATGCCCGCGATGCGGGAAGCCTTCTTATTGATGCCGACGCTCTGGATATATAAGCCAGTGCGGTCTTGCGGAGCACCAGCGATGTGATCAGGATGCACACGATGGCAACCACGATCGGTGTCGGCATAAATCCGAGATAGCCGCCGAAGATTTTGAAGGAATCATCCCGGACGTATACGATCATGTTGTTGCAGAGCAGAAGTCCGATTGCCCTCGCCGCCGAAAACAGGATCAGCGTTGCCACCATCGGCTGCACATTCAGATACGATACCAGAAAACCGTTAAACGCACCGCAGGCACATCCCATCAGGATGCCGCCAAGCACACCGACGATCAGCGGCGCTGCAAGGCTGTTGGTGGAGGACACGCCGTAGCCTGCCAGAAGCATGCAGCAGAACGATGCCGCCAGTGACATGACCGAGCCGACGGAAATATCCGTTCCTGCCGAGCAGGACACAACCAGCGTCATGCCGATGGCAAGAATGGCAATCTCACTGCCGCGGTTTAAAATATCAATGATGCGTCCGTACAATACCCCGTTGCGGATGGAGATGGTAAAAAAGTTAAATGCAAAATTTCCTGCCATCACATCATAGATGATATTTACCGCCATCACCAGTATCATACAGAAAATCGGTAAAAACAACGGCTGGCTGACCAGCTTCTTAAACTTACTCATTCCTGCCACCTCCTGCTATGGACTGCATTACATGCCCCTGGGTCAGTTCCTCAGTGATCTCTCCCACTTCCTGACCATCCCTTAATACCACCAGCTTGGAGCATGTTCTGAGCATCTCCTCAATCTCGGAAGAGATGAAGATCAGACTCTTTCCCTGATCCGCAAGCTCGATCACAAGCTTCTGGATCTCAGTCTTTGTCCCGACATCGATACCTCTGGTCGCTCATCCAGAATAAGGAATTCCGGATCTGTGGCAAGCCAGCGTGCCAGAATCACCTTCTGCTGGTTTCCGCCGGAGAGCTGCCCGATCAGGGTCTCCCTGCTCGCCGTCTTGATCTGCAGCAGCTCGATATACTTGTCTGCGATCTCGTTCTGTCTGCTCATTGGAAGCAGCTTAAACATTCCGCGCTTTGCCTGCATTGCTAGAATTATATTTTCTCGTACAGATAAGTCTGCGATAATGCCCTCTGCCTTTCTGTCGTCCGGAAGAAGTCCCATTCCAAGATTCATCGCATCAATCGGCGCATTGATCTTTGCCTCTTTTCCGTTGACAAACAGCTTACCTGTCTGGTTTTTATCCGCTCCATAGATGACACGCGCCAGCTCACTGCGTCCCGAGCCAAGCAGACCTGTCAGTCCCACGACCTCACCCTTATGTATCTGTAAATCAAACGGCTTGATCTTTCCCTTGTGGCTCATGCCCTGCGCATCGATAACCACCGGCACATTGGTGTAATCCTTCTTCTCTTCTGATTTTACAGCTGCAAGGTCATCAAAATCCTTGCCCATCATCGCTGCAACCAGCTTTACCCTTGGCAGCTCCTCAATCGGATATTCTCCGACCAGCATGCCGTTCCGGAGCACTGTGATCCGGTCACAGACTGCGTATACCTGCTCCAGAAAGTGTGTCACAAACACAATCGCCACACCCTTTTCCTTCAGCTGCCGCATAAGAACGAACAGCTTTTCAACCTCATGGTCATCCAGGGAGGATGTCGGCTCGTCTAAAATCAGTACCTTACAATCCATATCCACCGCTCTTGCAATCGCAATCATCTGCTGGAGCGCCAGTGAATACTCTTCCAGATTTTTGGTTACGTCAATATCAAGATCCAGGCTCTTAATAATCCTGTTGGATTTTGCTGTCATCGTCTTCCAGTCGATGGTTCCAAGCTTTGTCTTCGGCTCCCTGCCGATAAATAAATTTTCTGCCACACTCAAATTCGGGCAAAGATTGACTTCCTGATACACCGTGGATATGCCTTTTCTGTGCATCCAGGGTCGAATGATTGACCACCGGTCCATCGATCCCGTCAACGTGTATTTCTCCCGCATCGAACGCGTTGATTCCGGTCAGACACTTGATCAGTGTAGATTTCCCGGCACCATTTTCTCCCATCAGTGCCATGATCTCGCCCTTCCGCAGTGTAAGATCCACATTGTCCAGTGCCTTTACGCCCGGAAATGTCATGGTAATCCCCCGCATGGTCAGTACCACATTATGCTCCATTTTACTCCACCCTTTCCTTAAAATTGGGAGAGACCAACCGGCCTCCCCCATTACAAATTCCCTGTCTGTGAAGCAGCTTCTTCTCTGTCCCTGTTATAATGTTTGTCCTGTTGCCAGACCGTCTTAATACTGTGCGTCAACGATCTCCTGTGTAACCACGGTAAGCTCCTGCTCCTCGCCGTTTACCGTGATGGATGAAAGGATGTCCTCATTTACATACCAGTGCTCAACCATGTATACTTCCTTGTCAGGTGTGCTGCCGGACTCTAACTGCTGGATAACATCCTCTACAAACGGAGCTGCAAGCGGGTTGCACTCGAAGTCTGCATTGATGTCGCCGGACATTACATACTCAAGACCTGCGGTGCAGGCATCGAAGGAAATCAGGATCACGTCTCCGTCCACACCATAGGAGATACCTGCTGCCTTCATGGCATCCATCGCACCAAATGCCTCGTTATCGTTCTGGCATACCACTACATTGAACTGTCCCTCGTAGCTCTTGATGTAAGACTCCATAACCTCCTGTCCGCCAGCCTGTGTGAAATCACCGGTCTGGGAATCCAGAATGTTCCAGCCGTTTGCATCTGCGATCTCCTTGAAGCCGTCCGTACGTCCGATCTGTGCGGAAGCACCGGTTGTTCCCTCGATAACGAGCACGTTCACGTCGCTGATGCCCTTTGCATCCGTGTAAGCCTTTAACCACTCACCTGCTGCAAGACCCTCATTCTTGAAGTTGGAGCCTACCCATGAAATATATTTGTCCGAATCATCAATCGTACGGTCAATGACGATAACCGGAATACCTGCCTCCTCGCACTCTGTCAGTACCGTGTCCCAGCCTGTCGATACGATCGGGTCGATGATGATGTAATCCACATCCTGCTCGATGAAGCCACGTACTGCCTCCAGCTGGACTGCCGAATCCTGGTCGCAGTCAACGAACTGGAGATCATATCCGTTCTCTGCCGAGAAGATGGACTGTGCGGAATTCGTGGATGCGGTACGCCAGTCAGACTCATGGCCAACCTGTGCAAAGCCGATTGTGATTACATCCCCGTCAGCTGCGTCTGCCGCATCTGCTGCGTCAGAAGCATCCGCTGCTTCGCTGTCCGCTGCCGTATCTGCGTCTGCTGCATCTGCTGCCGTTGTGTTGCTGCTGTCAGCAGCCTCCTCGCTTCCGCAGCCTGCCAGTAAGGTTGCGCCCATTGCCATGCACATCAGTACACTCACTAACTTTTTTTTCATTTTAAAAACCTCCCAAAGTTTTTATTAGATTTGGTTAAGTCCTTAACCATGTACCTATTATAGCTTTCGGACGGTTTAAAAAATACCGACTGGCTTTTGAAATAAGTATAATTTTTTACTAAATTATGAACAGCTCATTCACAATTTTGCCGTATTTTCCTCAAAAGGTGTAATTTTTTTTGGAAATGTTGCGTTTTCTTTTGATTTTCTCTGCCCGGCACGGAATCCGCACCCAGATCTCGGTGCCCTGCCGTAGGTGCTCTGTATCTTCAGTCCATACTCCCTGCCATAATTGAGCTGGATACGCTGGTTGACATTGAACAGTCCGAAGCCGCCCGTCTCCTCCGGCTCCGGCTCCTGCTCCCCGTCGCGGAGCATGGCGCACACCTGCGCAAGCCGCGCACCGTCCATTCCGATTCCGTCATCCTGCACCTTGAAAATCATGACATCCTGGCAGAGTGCACCGGACACCCAGATATGTCCGCCGCCGCGCTTGTTCTTGATGCCGTGGTAGAGCGCATTCTCCACAAGCGGCTGGAGCGTCAGCTTGATGATCTCATATTCATAGAGCTCCTCCGGAATCGCAATCTCATATTCCAGTATATCCCTGTAGCGGAACTGCTGGATCTCTAAGTAGCTGCGGATGTGCTGCTCCTCCTCCTTTACCGTGATGAACTCCCGCCCCTTGCTTAAGGTTGTCCGAAAAAAGCTTGACAGGGACGACACCATCCTCACGACCTGCTCCGTGTCCTTCGACTCCGCGAGCCAGATGATGTTGTCCAGTGTATTGTACAGAAAATGCGGGTTGATCTGCTCCTGCAGCACGCGCAGCTCCGCCGCGCGCAGGTTCAGCTCCTCCACGCGTATATCCTCCACGAGATGCCCGATCTCCTCCACCATCTGGTTAAAGCTGCTGTTCAGAACCGAGAGCTCATCCAGCTCCTCGTCCTGCGCCCGGATCGCAAAATCCCCGCTTCCCGCTGCCTGCGCAGCCTCACACAGCCGCTGGATAGGCTCCGTGATGCCCCGCACAATCCTCCTGCTGACCATCCATGCCCCGAGCAGTATCAGGACGAGAATCACTGTGATCGCCGTGATGGCACTCTCCACATCCGCGCGAATTCCCATCCGCAGCTCCTCCATGTTCGTTGTCTCATAGTAAATATAATACTGGATCTGCTCCTGTATCAGCTCCGTCAGGACGCGGATATTCAGATCCAGACGCTCCATGTTCGTCTCATAAAGCCCGGTCACGAGCGCATCCTTCTCGATCTCCTCCACACGATCCTCCAGCGTGTCAAGACTCTTTAGTATGCTTGACAGCCGGTTCGCGGCGTACTCGGAATCTGCCTCCTCATAGAGCTCGCCGAACACCTCCCGCGCGGCCTGTATCATCCGGTGCGGCTGCTCCGTGTCCACCAGCTCCTCGGCACGCTCCGAATTGACTACGATAATATACATCACGTAGTCCATGTCCTCCTTGAAATTGATGTTGTACGCGTTTGCCTTTGTGATTCTCCTGACAATCCCGTCATACTCGGAGGAAATCTTGTTCGTCATAATCAGAAGATACGCCAGAAGTATGGTCAGCGGCACCACACAGATCAGCAGCAGCATATAGAGCCTGCTCTTTAGTGAAAACCCTCTCTTCAATATCCATCTCCCCTTTTACCCTCTGCTGCGGTACTCACCCGGTGTGCAGCCCTGCGTCTTCTTGAACAGATTGCTGAAATAATGCGCATCCCGGTAGCCCACCTCAAAGGCAATCTCCGTTACCTTCTTTCCCGTCGTCCTGAGCAGCTCCTTCGCTTTTTCCATGCGGATTCTTGTAAGATATTCTACAAACGTCTCTCCCATTTCCTGACCGAATACCGTGCTGAAATGGCTCGGACTCAGATTTACCTCCGCTGCGACCATATTCAGGGAAATCCCGTCCTTCTCAAAATGATCGTTGATGTAGGTCTTTGCCTTCTGCATGATGCCGTCGTATTTTCCGTCCACCGCCTCACTGCGCAAATCCAGCACCGCCGAAAAAAGCTTCTTAATATATTCCCTGGTCTGCTCAACCGTGGTCAGGTAGGCTACCATCTCCTTCGCATCGCCGCACCGCTCCACGAGATCCCTGCTCTTGTAACCGCTCTTCTCCAGAACGGAAACCGCCGTCACATACAGATCCATCACCACGTACTGGCGCAGGAAGATAGACTTTACATTGCCGTCCCCGAGCTGTGCAAAGTAATCCTCCACGAAGCCGGACACCTCCTCCCTAGTGCCAGTGTACAGAAAAGCCTCTGCCTGCCGCTGGCTCAGGCTGGAGATATTCAGCTCCCCGAGCTTTACATCCTCCAGAATCTCCGCCGCAGTCTCCCCCGGCGTCTCCTCCTCAAGGATCTGGTTGCGCTCTACCGAATAGCGTCTGGAAAAGCACAGGTTGGTCTGCCGGTAGCACTGCTGCAGCTCGCTGAAACGCTCCACCGGTGTCCCGAGCGCCGCGACATACTCCACCGCCGTCTCTCTCCGGAAATACTCTGCCAGCAGGCTTTTTACCTGCTCTGTCGTCTCCGCGAGAGACTGCTGCCCTGTACCCTTCAGCACAAAATCGTACTCCGCCCGGCTCTGCTTTGCGACAATCAGATTGCCGGACTGCTCCATGTACTTCTCCAGCTCCTGCTCGAAGGCTTTTATCTTCTCCGGCAGGACATCCTCCTTCTCCTCGGAGAACAGCTGGAGCAGCATGATATTGTACTGCTCCGCAATCAGCTCAAGTCCCAGCTCCTTCGCCTCCTGGAACACCGACGCATAGGTATGCTTTCCGGAGACCATGTGCCGGAACAGCCGCTGCCTGCCGGCAGATCTCGCCTCCTCCGGCGCCTGCTGCTTCTGCTTCCCGCGCTCCTCCTCGATCTTCTGACCGATCTTCTTGAGTGTCCCGATCAGCTGTGCACCCGTGACCGGCTTCACCAGATAATCCGTGATTCCGATGTCGATTGCCTCTTTTGCATACTGGAACTCGTCATACCCGCTCAGGAGTATGATCTTGGTCTCCGGCAGCTCGTGCTTCACGAGACGGCTCAGCTCCAGTCCATCCATGAACGGCATCTTAATGTCCGTGATCAGAATGTCCGGTCTCGTCTTCTGGATGATCGGATAGGCGAGCTCCCCGTCGCCCGCGTCACCGACAAATTCAAAGCCTTCCCCCTGCCAGTCGATGTTGTTCTTTATGCCCTCCCGCATAACGATCTCATCTTCCGCTAAAAAAACCTTTAACATATGAAATTCCCCTCAATACATTTTCCTGTAAAAAACATTGTAAATTCATTTTATCACACCTGCGAACAAAAAACACAGAAGATTTTGGCTGTCCGGGATGCCTATCACCGGATTCTGCTCGATGCAGTCGATACCCTCGTGCAGAAATGTCCCCCCGCATACGCAGGACTTCCGGCGCTCAGGAACGCATCTATTTAGGTATCCAGCTTCTGGAAAGCTTTGCGCACACCCAGCTGGAGACTTCCCTCTGCAGTCAGTTTGATATGGAATCCATGCAGACACTCTGCCTCCGGATTGCAGTGGAGCTGCTGACACCGCCGCATCAGACGGGATCCGATACGGCAGTGTCATGTTCACACTAATCTTATGAAAACGCCCTGCGGTCTTAAGCTTCCGTGCTCCAATCCGTTCGCGAACAGGCAGTCCTCCGGCTCCGGCAGTCCCCGCTCCCCTGTCCGCACCGGTTCCTCCCCGGCGTTAATGCAGACCTCCAGCGTTTTTTGTCCTTCTTTTTTCTTATAATAATGTAACAATCTGGAATCCTCTCTGACATCCCATACCACTTTTCCGCTCCTTGTCTGCGGATACTGCCTGCGCATCGCAATCAGCTGCTTTACCTGTCCGGTCAGTTCCGCAAAGCTGCCCGCATCGATCTCCTCCCACGGCATGCACTTCCGGTTCGCTTCGTGCCGCCTCCGTCCATACCGATCTCGGTGCCGTAGTAGATGCCCGGTGCGCCCTGCATGGTAAACAGAACCGTAAGCTGTGCCAGAAACGTATCCTCATTTCCGTGGCATCTCTCCATCAGACGGTCCGTATCATGGGAATCTAACAGATTAAACAGCACGCGGTTCACCTGCTCGTAGTACATGCTGTAGCACTGGTTGATGCCATGCATAAAATCCGTACACTCTGTGTCTTATCTGCCAGAAGTTATTCACGCACGCCAGAAACGGGTAGTTCATCGTCGAATCATACTCGTCGCCGAGCAGCCATGGGAAAGCATCATGCCAGATCTCTCCGAGCAGGAAAAGCTTTGGATTGCACTTTTTCACTTCCAGACGCAGATGTTTTAAAAATGCATGTGAAATCTCGTTGCCGACATCGAAACGGATTCCGTCAACCTTCCAGTCACATACCCAGTGCTTTGCAATGCCGGTCAGATACTCCATCACATTCCGGCTCGCTGGTATCAAATTTTGGCATATTGTCGACAACGCAAACGAGAAATAATCCCCCCTGCTTCGTCGCGTGGGTCTGCGCATCGATCGGCCAGCGGTTCACGCAGAACCAGTGGTAGTAGCTGGACTGCGGTCCCTTTTCCAGCACGTCCTGCCAAAGCGCGCACTTCGCTCCGCAATGATTAAATACCGCATCGATCATCACACGAAGTCCGAGCGCATGCGCCTCCGCAATCAACGTCTTCAGTTCTTCCTCCGTGCCGAGATCCGGCTCCACGCTGTGGTAGTCGATCGTGTCGTACCGGTGGTTGGAATCCGACCACAGAATCGGATTTAAGTAAATACCTCCGACGCCGAGGTCTGCAATATAGCAAGGCGGCTGCGGATTCCCGCCAGATCCCCCCCGTAAAACTCCTTCCAGGTCGGATCCTCCTGGCATGCCCACTCGCGGCAGGAATGACGCTTTTCTCCTGGATTTTTTCTGCAGAAACGATCCGGGAAAATCTGATACCACACGATATTCTCCGCCCATTCCGGCACCTTCATAATGTCCGCCCGGTTCATCCACGGATAGATAAAACGCTGGATCATCCGGTCCGCTGGAAAGCGCTCTGCCGCTTTCACAAATCCATCCTCATACAGGCAGACGCTCTCCCCGCCGCCGGTGATCTCAAAATGGTACTTGACTCTGCGGTACGCCGGTGTGAGGACGGCACTGTACACATTTCTGTGCGCCAGTTCCCGCTCCAGTTCCATCGGCACCCGCTCGCCCTGCCAGTTCTGCTCGTTCTCGGCAATCCCGGCGGAATACGGGTCGCCCGCCCAGAGGATCACCTCGTCCACATCTTTTCCTGTCTGAATACTTATTTTTAAATGTCTCTCATCAAGCGGATAGCAGTCTAAAAAATACGCCCGATGTGTAATTTCTGCCAGATTCATAGTTTTCCCCCTGTACAAATTTGCTGCAGATCTCCTGTCAGCTGCTCCGGGAACTCCGGATTTCTATTCTACGCACAGTATATCTCTGCGAGGGGAATTTTTCTCACACTATCAATCGCGTAACCTGTACAAAACAATCATTTTTTCTTTCACTTCTATCACAGCATCCGGCCGGAAAGCAGTTCGCTTCCCTCTTCGTAATCCAGGTTCTCATATGCCGCATGCAGTTCTGTCAACAGTTCCCGTTCCTCCGCTGTCAGATGGGCACGCGCAAACCGGGAAAGTCCCTGCTCAATCCCGTTTAAATCACACGCATCAAAAGCTTCCCTAAGCTGCGCCAGAATCTGCTGCTTTTCCTCCGGTATGTCCTCTGCCGTGCTGCGCCTTCCCCCTGTATCTCCTGCGGCAGATTCTTTAATTCATCCTCGACACTCTCTAACGTGTGCCGGATCGTCTCCAAAAACTCTGTCATATGCTTTTCCAGGTACCGGATATTTTCTGTCTTTGCCGCCATTTCCATGATTTCTGCGCTCTCGCTTAACGCCTGTCTGCCGATCTGCTGGCTGGCGCCCTTGATTCCGTGCACTTTCGTTCCGAAAAGCTCCAGCTGCTCCGGCACATAGCCCGGCAGTTCTGCTGCAAGCGATCCCGTCTCCTGCAAAAACGTCTGCAAGAGACGGCGGTATGCCCCATGGTTCATCTGCGCGTGAAGCAGGAAATCCCTGCGCTCTGCGACAGGCAGATAAGTCTCAATCACTTTCTTTAGCTCTGACACATCGATCGGCTTGTCAGATACGCCGTAAATTCCGGTCTGCGATTCCGATGCTTTAACTCCGCGGTAATATCAGCAGTCATAAGTACCATTGGGATATCGCAAAACTGGCGGATCTCCTTCGCCGCTTCATCGCCATTTTTTTCCGGCATCCTCTGATCCAGAAAAATCAGCTGATACTCCTTCCGCGCTGCCGCCTCCACAGCCTCCTTTCCGTTGCGCACAACATCCAGTGTAAACCGCCACGGCGCTGCGAGTTCCTGGAAAATCTCCTGATTGATCCGCATATCATCCGCGAGCAGAACATGTGCCCCCGGATAGATCCATGTCGCTGGATCCGCTCCGTATAGACCACTGACTCGCGCAGCAGACTGTCCGTCGTATAGCACACCGCATCATGCAGGGTGCTTCCGCACACCTTCTGCCGGATTTCCACGGTAATCGTGGTTCCCTGGTGCCGTTGCTCTCGGCGCGGACACTGCCTCCCATACGGTTTGCAAGTTCCTTTACAATGCTAAGTCCCAGTCCGTTTCCCGACTGTCCGCTCTCTGCCGCATAGCTCACATACGAATCAAATCCCTGCCGCAGCTGTTCGCTTGTCATTCCGGTGCCGGTGTCCGACACCCTGCAGCGGACCATCACATCCGAGGAATCCCGGATTGCCTCACAGGTAATCACACAGCGGATCTCGCCCTCCTCTGTGAACTTGACCGCATTTGCGAGCAGATTCTGCAAAATTTCCCGGACGCGCATGGCATCCCCATACATTTTCTCCGGGAATTCTCCCTGTATACAGGCCTCAAACCACACCCTCTTCGACTGCAGATTGATGACACACATGTGTGCCACCTCCTCGAGCACCTGATCCAGCCGGTAGCACTCCGCCATCAGCTCGAACTTTCCTGCCTCAATTCTGGAATAGTCAAGAATCGCATTCACCTGTTCCACAAGGCTGTTCCCAGCTCCCTTGATGTGAAGCAGGAGTGCACGGTCACTTGCCGTGAGTTCCTTGCGGCTGCTTAAAATATCCGTGATTCCGATGATGGCGTGCAGCGGGCTTTTCAGGTCATGGCTCATCTGCGCGAGGAAATCACTTTTCCGCGCCGTCTGCATCTCTGCTTTTCCCTTTAATGCCTGCATCAGCTGCGTCTCTTTTTTCGGGCTGGTAATATCCCAGGCACCGAGAATATATCCACGAAGCCTCCCTGAATAGTACACCGGCGTACACTGACACTGATAATACTGTCCGTTCTTCTCGATCTCCCGGCTCTTTTTTCCCTCCTGTATGGACTTCGCCAGCTCCTCCGCCTCCTGCATGTATCCGCGGTGCCTGCGGCTGTCTCTCTCATACAACTGCATCGGACCCGCAAACAGACTTCTGCCGCTGCGGTTCGCATCAACGCAGTAAAAATTGGTATCTAGCAGTACCACTGCCGTATCCGAGTCATCGTACAACCGCTCGCGCAGAAGCTCGCCCGTATCCATCAGCTGATCTGTCTGGATCAGATAATGAACCGCACCGCAGACACCGGTTGTAGCTGACAGCATCAGAAGATTGCCCGGAATAGTAAAAAACTTTTCCGCGCACATCGCTGCTGCATTCACGAGCAGCACAATATAGAGCAGATTGGCAATCTGATGCTCATGCATGGTCAGGGAACGGCGCAGATAGGTGTAGGTTCCCATTGCAACGATCGCCGCCGTACATCCGATTAAGTAAATTCTGAAATAAATGTGATAGATTTCCGGCTGCCGGTAGCGCATAAAAACAATCACATTCAGCGCGAGCAGCACACAAAACATAATCCACTGCGCCCCGTAGGGGATATGGATTTTCAGAAAATCCATGATATAGATAAGAATCAGATAAAGCACCTGAATTAAGAGCATGTCCTTCAAACGCCCGAACAGTTCTGTCTGTCCGGTGAGCGTAAGGACAACCTGATAGAAATTATATACACCGATCAGTCCGACCAGCAGCGGCAGCAGCCTGTGCTGTCTGGAATATGCACCGGAAGTGGCATATTCCTGCAGTACATACAGCGTATAACAAAGACATATTATCTGAACCAATAATATCATTCAATCTCACTCCGCCCCATCAGAATCCTCTTGATCTCTGTCTTGACAAAGACCGGCTTGTACGGTCTTACAATGTAACCTGCCGCGTCCAGATTCCGGCACAGCGTGACCGTCTGTCTGTCGCAGAGCGCCGTGACGAACAGGATCGGCACCGTGTGATCCGTCATCTCCATAATGCGTTTGGCCGTCTCGATACCGTCCATCTCCGGCATATCGATATCCATCAGCACCAGATCCGGCGCCGGATGTTTTTTCAGATACAGCAATGCCTGGTGACCGGATTTCATCAGGATGACATCATATAACGGCTCTAAAATGCCACGCAGCATCTGCAGATTCGTCTTCATATCGTCCACAACCATGATCCGGCAGCGTACCGGCGGCCGTATCATCTCGTTGCGCTCCTTTTCTGCCTCTTCCGTGGAGAAGCCGGATTCCGTCTTCATACGCAATGTAATATGGTAGTTCGCTTCGTTGGACAGATCCAACAGTTCCCCGTCCATCAGACGCACTACGGGTCTTAAATTATGTACGCCAAAATTCTCATAGATGATGGCTTCTCTTCCATCGGAAAGCGTAACCATCGTTCCCTTCGGATAGAGCGGCACATACTTTAGAAGTGTCTCCACTACCTCGCGGTCAAACATGATGCCACAGCCGCCCATCAGATACTCTGTCGCCTCGTACGGTGCGTATGGCTCCTTGTACGGGCGCCTGGACGTAAGTGCATCATAGACATCCGCCACGTGCAGAATCCTGGTAAACATCGTCTGCTGCGCGCCTTCCAGCCCGTCCGGGTATCCGCTTCCATCCACATTTTCATGGTGATGCAGCACGGCCTCCTTGATATGCGCAGAAATATCCCACCGCTCACTGATAATCTGGTACGACAGTGTTGCGTGGGATTTCATAATCAGATATTCTTCCTGTGTCAGACGTCCCGGCTTGTTTAAGATCTCATCCGGGATCTGCAGCTTTCCGAGGTCATGAAGCAATGCCGCAGTCACAAGATGCCCCAGCTCCACTTCACTCATCCCCATACCCATTCCAATGACGCCGCAGTATACCGCCACGTTCACAGAATGTGCGTAAGTGTAATCGTCGTAGCTTCTTAAGTCCGTAAGATCAAGAGACACATTTCCGCAGGATAAAATCTCCTCCACCATGCGTCTGGCAATCAGCTACATCCGTCAATGTCGCAGGCACGGATGCGCTCCTGTCCCTCCTGCCTTAACTGCGGCGTAATCACACTCTCAATCGTGATGCCTCTGAAAGTTTATCTTCTATATATACACCGTCGAATCCGTAAGCTTCCAGTTTTTCCAGATAGCTCTCCGTCAATTCGCAATGGCAGCCAATCAGCGTTCTTCCGACGGAATCATAAAGGTCGGCTGCAAGAACCATGCCCGGTTCTGCCTCCCTGAGTGGTACATAACGCATAACATTCCTCCTACCTTTTACTGTACCAACCGACCTCATAAAGTCAATGAAACTTTTGACCTTATTTTCTAGGATTCGACAGAAACCACCTCGTAATCCTGATCCTCAACCGCCTTCTTTAAGACCTCATCCGCCACGTCGCTGCTAAGCGTCACAACCGCGTTTCCTGCCTCGTGGCTGACTACAGCCTCCTGCACGCCTTCTACCGCTTCGAGTGCCTTCTTGACTCTCGCCTCACAGTGTCCACACATCATACCGTTAATCTTCATTGTCTTTTTCATTGTCTCATTCTCCTTTTTTTGATTTGTTTCTGATTTCTTCTCCAAAGCGTCATCCGGCTCCTTCGCCGCAGCTGCGGCGGTCTGCCCTGTCACCGCATTTTTGATCCTGCGGTCTTTTCCGGCGTCATACATCCGGAACAGATTCAGGCGCAGCGCGTTGGTCACAACACAGAAGCTGGATAAGCTCATGGCTGCCGCACCGAACATCGGGTTTAACTGCCAGCCGAACAGCGGAATCCACACGCCTGCCGCAAGAGGAATGCCGATAATATTGTAGAAAAATGCCCAGAACAGATTTTCATGAATATTGCGCAGGGTTGCGCGGCTCAAGCGGATTGCCGCAGGCACATCCGACAGGCGGCTCTTCATCAGCACGACATCCGCGGCATCAATGGCAATATCCGTTCCGGCGCCGATCGCCATTCCGATATCCGCCCTTGTAAGCGCCGGCGCGTCATTGATTCCATCGCCGACCATGACCACTTTGCCCTTTTTCTGCAGTTCTCTTACCACCTGCTCCTTGCCGTCCGGAAGCACGCCGGCGATCACCTCGTCCACGCCTGCCTCTTTTCCGATCGTCTGCGCCGTCCGCTCATTGTCGCCGGTCAGCATCACCACATAGATTCCCATGTTCTGCAGTTCTGCCACTGCACGCGGGCTGTCCTCCTTGATGACATCCGCCACGGCGATTACGCCGAGCAGCTTCTCATCCTTTGCAAAAAACAGCGGCGTCTTGCCCTGCATGGCGAGCTGTTCCGCCTGCCGCTTCATGCATCGGACACCTTCACGTGCTGCTCGATAAAGATGAGATTGCCGCCGTAAAGCCGTCTTCCATCCCACACACCGGTCAGACCGTTGCCCGGAAGCGCCATGAAATCGGTCAGCATATCTTCTAAGCCGTCCGCTCCGCCAGATGCTCCGTCTGCCGCAGTCGCCCTCTTCCCGCCGGACTGCGCCTTTGCCCCGGCCTGCTCCTTCACGTAGGCAAGAACGGCCTTTGCAAGCGGATGCTCGCTCTTCTGCTCTAGAATCCCTGCCGCATGCAGCAGCTCCTCCGCCGGAACGCTTCCGCCGGAAGGACATCCGTAACTCGCGGCTCTCCGCTCGTGATGGTTCCGGTCTTATCGAGCGCTACAATCTGCATTTTTCCGGTCTCCTCCAGAGAGACTGCCGTCTTGAACATAATACCGTTCTTAGCACCCATGCCGTTTCCGACCATGATGGCTACCGGAGTGGCAAGTCCGAGCGCACACGGGCAGCTGATGACCAGAACAGAGATCGCTCTCGCCAGCGCAAAGCCGACCGGCTTTCCGACAACCAGCCACACAATCAGTGTCACGATCGCAATTCCAATGACCGTCGGCACAAATACGCCCGATACCTTATCGGCAATCTTGGCAATCGGCGCCTTGGTCGCCGCGGCATCGCTGACCATCTGGATGATCTGGGATAAGGTTGTATCCTCGCCGACTCGCGCCGCCTCGCATTTTAAAAAGCCGGACTGGTTCACGGTCGCCGCGGAGACTTCATCTCCTGGCGCCTTGTCCACCGGTATGCTCTCGCCGGTCAGCGCCGCCTCATTCACGGCACTGCTGCCCTCGAGGATGATACCGTCCACGGGTATGTTCTCCCCCGGGCGCACCACGAAGACGTCTCCCTTTTTGACCTGCGCGACCGGAACCTCCTGTTCCACACCGTCACGCACGATGGTGGCAGTCTTCGGTGCCAGGCTCATCAGGCTCTTGAGTGCATCGGTCGTCTTGCCTTTTGAACGCGCCTCCAGCATTTTTCCGACCGTGATCAGCGTCAAAATCATCGCCGCCGATTCAAAGTAGAACTCGTGCATGTAGCTCATGACCCCGTCCATATCGCCGCGCACCTGTGCATCGGTCATTGCAAAGAGTGCGTAGGTACTGTAGCCGAACGCTGCCGTTGCCCCCAGCGCTACCAGTGTGTCCATATTCGGCGCCCGGTGCCAGAGACTCTTGAATCCGCTGATAAAGAACTTCTGGTTGATGACCATGATCACCACCGTCAGCAAGAGCTGTACCAGCCCCATCGCCACATGGTTTCCTTCAAAGAACGCCGGCAGCGGCCATCCCCACATCATATGTCCCATGGAAAAATACATCAGCACTGCCAGAAAGCCTACCGAAGTCACCAGTCTCTTTTTTAAAAGAGGCGTCTCCCGGTCCTTTAACATATCTTCCTGCGGCATCACCTCCGCCGCTCCCGCGGTTCCCGCGCCGCCCCGCTTCTTCTCGGCAGCGCCGTATCCGGCGTTCTCAACCGCCGGATGATCTCCTGCGGCGCCGCGGTTCCCTCGACACCCATGGAATTCGTCAGAAGACTCACCGAGCAGGATGTCACACCCGGCACCTTCGACACTGCTTTTTCCACGCGCGCGCTGCACGCCGCACAGCTCATTCCCGTCACTGTATATTGCTTCATCTTCCTCACTCTCCCGTCTATTTCATCAATTTCTGGAGCACCGTCACCAGTTCGTCGACGGTCTCCTCCCTGCCCTCGCGGATATCATTCGTCACGCAGGTCTTGATATGATTGGCGAGAAGCACCTTGTTAAAACTGTTGAGCGCCGCATTCACAGCCGCCACCTGTACCAGAATATCCGTACAGTAAGCATCCCGCTCCACCATTCCCTTAATTCCGCGAATCTGTCCCTCGATGCGGTTTAAGCGGTGAATCATATCCTTGTATTCTTTCTCTGACCGTTCCTTTGTCTTATGGGAACAGCAGCATTCCTTTTCCTCTGCCATACGCTTTGCCCTCTTTCTTACTATTTACCCGCAAGTCTGTTTCTATTCCTCATTTGCAGGCTCATTATATACCCCTTGGGGTATATTGCAAGTGTTTTATTGTGTTATTTTTCTCATCAAAAAAATCCCGGCCTGTCCAACCGGACCAGCCAGGATCTTTTGGGAATCTGCCATCATGCGGCAGTCTCTTTTATTTATCCGCAAACCCTCTCCAGAATCTCTGTAAGTGCACTTCCGCTGCTGGTATGGCTTCTCACCACATCCGCATTGCAGCGCTCCGCCTCTGCCACCGCACACCGTACCATCTTATGTGATACGGTGTTGGTGAAGAGAATGATCAGATCCGGTGATCCGATCTGGTTCCCGAGCTTTGCCGGCATCTGTGTAAATACCTTCGCTTTACAGTTATGTTCCTTACAGATCTTTTTGTACTGGCAGACCATGCGGTCATGTCCGCCTACAATCACAACACTCATGACTACACCGCCGCAAGCTGCCTGCCGAGATCAGTGCAGGCAGCCACAGCCTCATCGTCCGGTGCCTCCTTACAGATCACGCCTTCGCCGTTCAATACATTCGCTCCTGCGGATGACATGCGGTCTACCCAGTCACGCATCCACTGTCCGTCTCCCCAGCCATAGGAACCGAACAGACCGATGGTCTTGCCTGCCGCAAATCCTTCTACTCGGTTACGAAAGCTCCATCTCGCCCTCCTCAAGAACCTCAGCACCCATTGCCGGGCATCCGAGTGCAAATGCCTTTGCGTTCTTTAACTCCGCTGTAGAGACGCTGCTTACATCTACCACTGCGGCTTCCTTACCTGCTGCTGTGATTCCGGCGCCGACTGCCTCTGCCATCGCCTGTGTATTTCCTGACTGTGACCAGTATACTACATAAATCTTATCCAATGCTTTTCCCTCCTGCTATATCTCTGTATTTTGCTATGTAAGTTAGTCTTAACTAACTTTAGCTATACTATACTAAATCAGAAGGATTTCGTCAAGTGCAGTAAATGAAATATTTTTCTCATTAGAAAAGCTGCTATTCCACCTCATCCGCGAACTTCGTCAGGTAGCGCTGATTCTCCTCAAATTCGCAGGTACTCGCATTGTCAAGCACCTTGCGCCCGTAGAAAACGCGCTTTTCCTCCACAGGGATCGACAGTGTCGCCGTACCGTTCTCCGTCTCGTAGGAGACCTCGTCAATTCCCGTCTCGCCAAGCGCCTGATACGCACTGTATAAGGTGTGATCCCTGTATCCGTTCACCATCTCCCAGTAGAGAGCATACTTTTCACTGGTTAGTCGGTACAAATCCAATGTATCATATAATTCATGATACCCGCGGTCTATGTACTCCCTTTCACACCAGTCCAGATGATAGGCATCGCCGGAATATTTTCCCTCATCCACAGCGGTATCAATCAAAGCCCACAATATCGAGAACACGAAAAACAGCGCAATCACACATCCGGCTGCCTTGACTGCCAGCGTCGACATATTTACCTCGTAGTTTCCAGTCTCATCCGAAAATTTCCAGAGTATTTTTATATTTTTAATCTTCCTCATAATCCCAGCCCTTTCTCTCAAAGATCCGGCGTATCAGTTCGTCCATCTCCTCCGAGTCGCGCTCCATCCCCATCAGATCCGCCAGTTCCTCCTCCGTCATTTCCAGAGTACCAAGCAGTGCCGCTGCCACGTCCTGTTTCATGTCATCATAGTATTCCTTGTTTTCTTCATACTCCAGCCCGCGGTAGGAAAAATCCGTCTCCATTTCGAGAATATCCTTCCCATCCAGAAGCACATATTTTACCCAGTTTGAACGCATCTGCTGCCCGGCGGGCCAGTCTAACACCTCCTGGATGCGGAACAGATCTCTCATAAATGCCTGATCGTCGTCATACAGCCGGACGCGCTCCGTATATTTTTCAAATTTCTCCTGCCCATACACCTCATAGGAATGCAGATAATCGTAAAGTCCGGTATAATCCTCTGCCGCAAGCAGTTCTTCCGCCTCCTGTACAGACGCCCGATTCCGCTGGCAGGTAATGTGAATGTCCTCCAGACCAACTCCAATCGCGAGCGCCAGAATCGTAATCGCTGTCACTGCCACAACAACCAGCAGAATTACATTCATCACTTTATCCGCCACATACAGCGGCATGGAATGGATGATCTTTGCTTTGGCGAGCAGTGTCTCCTTTCTCGCCAGATTTTCCTCGTTTCTCCACTTTTCTCCAAGCGGGTTTGGCTCCCCGCAGTAGGGACATTTCAGTTCTTTCGCCGGATAATCATATCCGCATTTTTTACATATCATCTTCGCACACGCCCTCGCTTTTATTCCGTAAGATGGGAAAATGCCCTCTCCTGCATCATCCGCTCCAGATTGCTCTGATTATCTTTGTCTAATGGATCATACCCGTCCATCACTTCCTTTATCTCTTCCTCTGTCAGCGCATAATGCTCCTCTAAATAAGTATAACAATATTCCCGGTAATAAGTGACCGCTTCCTGCTCTCCGTACTTGTAATCAGCATCTTCACTCTCCTGACAGATGCAAAGAGCATCCGTGATATACTTCACATCATCCAGCTCTTCCGCTCTTCCCTCCCAGATAAGCTGTTCCAGATACTGCCGTCCGGGGTTATGACGTAATTCGCGGTATAGTCTTCGAGCTTCTCCACCAGCCGGTATTTGCGAAAAGCCTGATCATATAGTTCATTATGCTTTTCCAGATACGTGCAGATTCCACTGTAGTCCTGCTGCTGATACATCTTCTCCAGTTTTTCCTTCATTGCCTGCTCCCTGCTGCCGGAAGCAGCCGCGTGAATGCGTATGCCAATAAACGCCGCAGCACTGAGCAAAAGTCCTACCACGATCGCAACGATCAAAATCTTCGCGGTCAGGGACATCCCGGTCTTCGCCATCCGCTGCGGCTTCTCCTCCCACTGCCGTTTCTCGCGTTTCAGCTCATTGACGGCATCCTCATGCATCTGTACGGACCTTCCAAAATTATCGCCACCACAGTACGGGCAGCGCGGTGCATCGTCTGCATATGACGCACCGCAGTTATTACATACAATCATCCTTTCTCCCTCCGGTGTCTCACAGAACTCCTCTTCAAGTAACACCCTGTATTGCTCTTTGTCTATTATATCAGTTTTTTGCTGTATAGGAAGCATTTTCCTATGAGCCGAAAAAGAGGGGCAGTCTCTTGAAACGGGCAGCCCCTTTTGAAGTGAGAAGTAATAGGAAAAGAAGCACATCCTACCGATTTCTGATGGAATACATCTGGAAATTCGGTTCAAAAAATGTGGCATTTCTAACCAGCCGAATGTTTGCATCTTCGATGAACCGTGTCTTTCCAAGTTTGGAGCACTCCGCGGGTGTGTCCGCAATCCGCAGACAATTTTAGGATTCCCGTGTGTCCCTTGCGGCACTGCTGAATAAAACATAACCGCGCGAAGCCGCTGTCTGAGACGTCATCTGCCTTAACTTCAATAGCAGATGACGGCGAGTTCGGTTCGCGCGGTTTTATATTGTCTGTGAAGCAGTGCCGCTAGGGACACTAGGGAATCCGCTCATTGTCTGCGGTTTGTCGGACACA
>ENA-OQDW01000275-OQDW01000275.1-human-gut-metagenome-genome-assembly--contig:-NODE-275-length-22420-cov-5.951061_pt1 | contig 22420 bp, 24 predicted proteins | sample MGYA00242784_ERZ504613 | MGnify/ENA primary metagenome ERZ504613 (study PRJEB26092, sample SAMD00036330) | human gut metagenome | host: Homo sapiens | study: EMG produced TPA metagenomics assembly of...
CTCGAGGCCTACCTCGTGTACTATCGGGACGGGCGCATCAAGAAGTCCTCGAGTGGCTGAGCCCGATGGAGTACCGCAGGAAGCTTGGATACGCCTAGGCGCGGTCCAAGAAATCGTCCGCACCCCCTTTTCCCTCCCAGCGTGCGAAAGCTCTCCGTTGCCAGAGAGCTTCAGCCAATAAAGACACCCCATTAGCGTAACGAACTGGAAACAATATTCATCTATGAAAGAAACTTACTCGATAAGCGTAATGAAATATGCGATGAGTGGTTAATTATACTCGGTTTGTAGCTTTACTTTAATAAAGACGTCCTGCAATTACATTACCTGAATAAAGCGCCTTGCACGGGGCGCAAAGAAAATCCCCCGCTGTTTGGCAAATGCATAAACAGCAGGGGAGACGATAATTGGATGAATATCATACCAATGTGGAATTACTTCTTCCGGCGGTGGATCACGTTGATCGCATAGCGACGAGCATGGCCAAAACGATGATGATAAAGCCGAGCAGGGGATTGTCGTTCATAGGGTCCTCCTATTTTCCGAGCGGGGAGAATTCGTCGACGATGAGGTCGAGGCATTGCGGAAGCGCGCGGGCTCCAAAGACGCCCGAATTGCTGGAGATAATCTCGCCATCGAACTGCATGCCCAGCGACGGGGTGCAGGTGATCTTGGCTTCCTTGGTCTGGATGATCTTGAACTGCGGGCGGCCGAGTACCTTGCCGGCGGGGTCGAGTGCGGCGGTGATCACAGTCGGTAGAAGCTGCACAGTTTTTACGGGTTCGATGACCGCAATGTCGACCATGCCATCGTTCATACGGCAGTCGGGGAACAGGTTGATGTCGTTTTGGATGACCGAGGTGTTGCCGGCCATGCAGCAGATGCCGTCGAGCTCCTCGACAATGCCGTCATGCTCAATCGTAAAGTGCGCCACCGTGGGATTGGGCGTGGCGAGCGCGGAGAGGAAGTAAGCGATCTCGCCGATGTCGTTTTTGGTGGGGGCGGCCTTCATCATGATCTCGGCGTCGAAGCCCGAGCCGGCGATGATGATAAAGCCGTGGCGCTTCTCGTTGCCGTCCTCGTCGAGCCAAAAGAGCTCGCCCATGTCGACTTTGACCGTGCGACCGGCACGGCAGCCTTGGCGAGCGCCGCCGCCTCAGGGGCATTGCCGATGTTGTTGAAGAACAGGCAGGCCGTACCGGAGGGGAAGACGAGCGTGGGGACACCGCACCCGCGCATCTGGTCGAGCACGTTGGAGACGGTGCCGTCGCCGCCCGAAACGACCACGCGATCAAACTCGCGCACGTCTGCCACGGCATCCTCGGGCTCCATGCCATCGCCGATAAAACGCATCACGACCTCGTCGCCGCCCTGCGCGAGGGCGTGCGTGAATGCGTAGATTTCATCTGAGCTGGGGCCGATGCCGGGTTGTGGATGATAAGGCAGCGCATACTTACGTTCCCGTTCTGTGACTAACCGAGTATAGTTGTAAGGCAATGCCGATATCCTACCGTGTTTTTCGGGCCTAACCTTATTCGATGGGTTGATATGTACATTTCCACACATCAGGCTCTACTCGACTTTTGCCAGCGCGCCCGTGAGTTCGACGCGATTGCCGTCGATACCGAGTTTTTGCGCGAGCGCACATTCCACCCGCGCCTGTGCTTGGTTCAGATTGCCACCCCTGCCGAGAGCGTAGCGGTCGACCCTCTGGTGATCGACGACCTCTCGCCGCTGGCCGAGCTTATGGCCGACGAGAGCGTGACCAAGGTCTTCCACGCGTGCTCGCAGGATATGGAGGTCATGCTCCATACCGTGGGCGTGCTGCCACGACCGATTTTCGATACGCAGGTCGCCGCCGCCTTTTTGGGCGAGCGCCAGCAGATTTCGTATGGCGCGCTTGTTCAGACGTTCTGCGGCGTATCGCTGCCCAAGACCGAGTCGCTGACCGACTGGTCGCGCCGCCCGCTGACCGATAAGCAGATTGAGTATGCGATCGATGACGTCAAGTACCTGATCGTCGCCTATACCGAGATGATGAGCCGCCTGCGCGAGCTGGGCCGTGTGGGCTGGGTGCTCGACGAGCTGCGCCCGCTGGCTGACGAGTCGCACTATCGCGCCGATCGCCACGAGGCGTTCCGCAAGGTCAAACGCATCAATTCGTGCAGCCGTCACCAGTTGGGCATCGCGCGTGAGCTCGCCGCCTGGCGTGAGGACCGCGCCGAACGCCGTAACATCCCGCGCAAGTGGGTCATGTCCGACGACACGCTGCTTGCGCTCGTTAAGCGCAATCCCGTGCGCGTTGAGGAGTTCCGTAGCATTCGCGGCACCGATCAGTTGGGGGAGCGCGACGTGGACGGTGCGCTCATGGCCATCAAGCGCGGCGCGAGCTGCCCGCACGATCGCCTGCCGCTCATGGTGCGCGGGCACGTCAGATTTCGCCGGAGTTGGAGAGCGTGACGGACCTGATGTACGCGCTCATCCGCCTGGTTGCCGAGCGCTCGGGCGTGGCGACTTCGGTCATTGCCTCGCGCGATGACCTGGCCGACTATATTGAGCATCCCGAGCAGAGCCCCTTGCGCGAAGGCTGGCGCTTTGAGCTTGTGGCTCGCGCCTGGACGATCTGCTTTCCGGCAATATGGGGTTGACGGTGAAGGACGGAAAAATCGAATTGCTGTAAGGAAGCCTAGCCGCTTGAGTGGGTAGAATGCCTCCAACGTGTAACTCGATTCGGAGGAATTCGCATGCCTTATTACTATGGATACGGCTTTGGCATCGACCCGCTGTACCTGCTGGTTGTTCTTGTCTGCACGGTGCTTGGCCTTGCCGCACAGAACTATATCAACTCGACGTACAAAACCTGGTCCAAGGTTCGCTCGGACGGCGATACGGGTGCCACGGTCGCTCGCCGCATGCTCGATGCCAACGGTTGTAACGCCGTGGGTATCAAGGGTGTCGCTGGCGAGCTCACCGACCATTACAACCCGCAGGACAACAACCTGTACCTCTCTGATGCCAACCGTTCAGGCGGGTCGGTCGCAAGCGTTGCCGTCGCCTGCCACGAGGCGGGCCATGCCGCCCAGCGTCAAAGTGGTTATGCCATGATGAAGGTACGCACAGCCCTCGTGCCGGTCGTCAACTTTACCCAGAACACTTGGACCATCGTGTTGCTCATGGGTCTGTTTATGAACATCGCGGGACTCACGACCCTCGCGCTGATCTTCTTCTCGTTTAGTGTGTTGTTCCAGTTGGTTACGCTGCCGGTCGAGATTGATGCCAGCCGCCGCGCCGTGGCGTATATCGAGCAGTCGGGTATGAGCTCCAAGCAGGTCAACGGTGCCAAGAAGGTCCTGACGGCAGCCGCGCTTACCTATGTTGCCGCAGCGCTCACTTCGATCATTCAGCTGCTCTATCTTATGGCTCGCTACAACAGAAACTCCAACCGATAACAAATTGGCTTGACAGGCGCCGCGGAGATTTGTGTCCCCGCGGCGCTGTACTATGTGTTGGACTTGAATTTGCGCAGGGCCGGAGCCCATGTGCACGATGACGAAAGGAGGCTGCGTGGCAGGCTGGAATCTGACCGGCAATGCCGTTTCCGCCGAGTTCGACGGTTCGGATGAGCAGGAGCGCAAGGAGCTCAGCGTGAGTCAGGCGGTAGAGATCGCTGCCGGTGCGCTCGATGCCATTCCGCAGCTGAGCGTCCTGGGCGAGGTCACGGGCTTCCGTGGTCCCAATGCCCGAAGCGGCCACTGCTACTTCCAAATCAAGGACGACTCGGCGGCCGTCGACTGCATCATCTGGAAGGGCGCCTATCTCAAGCGCACGTTCGATCTGCGCGACGGCATGCAGGTGAGCTTTAAGGGCAGCTTCAATCTCTATAAGCCACGGGCCGCATGAGCTTTGTCGCTCGCTCGTTCTCGCTGGCGGGGGAGGGCCTGCTGCGTCAACAAGTGGCGCAACTGGCCGAAAAGCTACGCCGTGAGGGTCTGATGGACGAAGCGCGCAAGCGCCGCATACCGGTGTTCTGCTCGCGCGTGGCGGTCGTCACCTCGCTTTCGGGTGCCGTAATCGATGACGTCAAGCGCACGCTGCGCCGTCGCAACCCGCTTGTCGAGCTTGTTTGCGTGGGGGCTAAAGTTCAAGGCGAGGGTGCGCCGTCAGAGCTCATTGAAGGCCTGCGCCGCGCCGCTGCCATTACGCCGGCGCCCGATTGCATCTTGCTGGTGCGCGGCGGCGGCTCCTTTGAGGACCTCATGACCTTTAATGACGAGGAGCTTGCCCGCGCGGTGGCGGCTTGCCCCGTGCCCGTGGTGACCGGCATTGGCCATGAGCCCGATACCTCGATTTGCGACATGGTGAGCGACCGTCGCGCCTCCACGCCTACGGCGGCGGCCGAATCGGTGGCGCCGGCTATGACGGAGTTGGCCGATGTGCTCGAGGCGCGCTATCAGCGTCTGGGTGCCGCGATGGCATCGATGATTGGGTCGGCCCAGGTCGACCTGGAGATGCTCGATCAGCGCGGTCGCCGTGCCTGGGATACCTATACGGCTCGCTTGGGCGATGCGCTCGATGCGGCTGCGTGCCGCCCGTGCCTCAACGACCCAACGTTATTGGTTGAGCGTCGCGAGTCTGAGCTTGCCCTGACGGCCGATCGTTTGTCCGGCGCCATAACGCGTTCGGTTGGGGCATTCCGCTCCAACTTTGAGCGTCTACCCGAGCGCTTGATCGCAAGCACCTCAGGACTCGATGGCAAGCGCCATGCGCTCACGCTCGCAAGCTCCCGCCTGGAGCATCAGGGGCGCACGATGCTCAGCAAGCCAGCGTCCGACCTGGGCCGTGCAGCGGCTTCGCTCGATGCCCTGTCGCCGCTCAAGGTGCTTGCCCGCGGCTATTCCATCGCGTACAGCGTTGACGGCGTGGCTACAAGTGCCAAGACCTTTAAGCCGGGCGACGCCATTCGCGTGCGCATGGCAGACGGCAACGTGGCGGCAACGGTCAATACGGTCGAGTAGGCCGCGTTTCGCAGCGATAAACCTTTAGGAAAGGAAACAGATATGGCAGAGAAGACCCCGGTCGAGCAGCTTACGTACAAGCAGGCTTCGCAGGAGTTGGAGCTCATCATACGCAGCCTGGAATCGGGCGATATGGAGCTCGAGGAGTCGCTTGAGAGCTATACCCGCGGCGTCGAGCTCCTCAAGAGCCTGCGTACCCGCTTGTCCGATGCCGAGCAGAAGGTCTCGGTGCTCCTGAAGGACGTCGACGGCAACGACGTGCTCGCCGACGGCGAAGCCGCCAACACCGACGACAACCTCTCGTTCTAACCATCCCGACCAAATATAATTACCTTGGTCTGTGAGAAAGGAACCAACCATGTGTGATTGCATCTTCTGCAAAATTGCCAACCACGAGATCCCCTCGACCGTCGTCTACGAGGATGACCAGGTCATCGCGTTCGACGACCTCAATCCCCAGGCGCCGGTCCACACGCTCGTGATCCCCAAGAAGCACTACAGTGACATCGCCGATAACGTGCCCGCCGAGACCATGGGCGCCATGGCCCACGCCATCCAGGAGGTCGCCAAGGCCAAGGGTCTGGAGGACGGTTTCCGCGTCATCTCCAACAAGGGCGTCAACGCCGGTCAGACCGTCATGCACTTCCACATGCACGTCCTCGGCGGCAAAAACCTGGGCGAGAACCTCATCTGAGGACGCCTCTTCCGTGCAATGAAACGGAAGCTCAGGCACCGATAACTTATATATCAACGCAATAAACCGAGCGCGAGGGCGTTTGGGTTTATTATTGAAGCGTATGTACCTGGCGGCGCCACACCGCCTGTTAGTAGGGAGACACATGAACGTTCTGGTCGTCAACGCAGGATCTTCGACCCTTAAGTATCAGTCATCGATACCAAGTCCCACAAGGTGTCCGCAAAGGGCTCCTGCGAGCGCGTCTGCTTTACCGGCGGTACCTTCACCCACGCTGCCAACGGTTCCAAGAAGGTGACCGAGAACATCGAGTTCCCCGACCACAAGGTCGCCATCGAGGTCGTTCTGAAGGACCTCGAGGCCAACGGCGTCAAGATCGAGGGCATTGGTCACCGTATCGTTCAGGGCGGCTGGTACTTTGGCGACTCCTCCCTCGTCGACGAGGACGTTCTCGCCAAGATCCGCGAGGTCGCTCCGCTGGCGCCGCTGCACAACAACCCCGAGGCCAACGTTATCGAGTACTGCCTGGAGCAGTATCCCGACCTGCCCAACGTCACGGTCTACGACACCGCTTTCCACTTCAACATGCCCGAGGTTGCCAAGACCTACGCCCTTCCCAAGGATGTTTGCGACAAGCTGCACATCCGTAAGTACGGCGCCCACGGCACCAGCTATCGCTACATCTCCAAGAAGATCGCCGAGATGACCAACGGCGAGGCCCGCAAGGTCGTCGTGTGCATATCGGCTCCGGCGCTTCCCTGTGCGCCATCGAGGACGGCAAGTGCATGGACACCACCATGGGCTTGACGCCACTCGACGGCGTCATGATGGCACCCGCTGCGGCTCCATCGACCCGGCTACCGTGTGCTACCTGCAGCGCGAGGGTGGCTACACCTTCGACGAGGTCGACGAGATGATGAACAAGAAGTCCGGCCTTTTGGCTGTGACCGGCGGCAAGACCAACGACTGCCGCAACGTCGAGGAGCTCGCCGCCGCTGGTGACCCCGATGCTCAGCTCGCCTTCGACATGTTTGTCTACAAGATTGCCGCCAAGGTTGCCGAGATGGCTACTTCTATGTGCGGTATGGACACCCTGGTCTTTACTGCCGGCATCGGCGAGCACGCTCCGGCTGTCCGCGCTGGCGTGGCCGACCGTCTGGCCTTTATGGGCGTCAAGATGGATCATGCCCGCAACGCCCTGCGTGGCGACGGCGCTTGGTGCCTGTCCGCCAAGGATTCCAAGGTCAAGATTTTCGTCATCCCCACGGACGAGGAGTTCATGATCGCTTCCGACGTCGAGCGCATCGTCAACGGCAAGTAATTGCAAGAGGGGAGGGGCTGGACGACCGAGCGCCGTTCGGCCCCCCTTTTATGCTCGTTGGGCGATATGCCTGATAGCTATTTATTAAGTTGTGATAACTTCTTATTAAAATGCGGCCGCCTTAAGGGGTCTGCGTCGACCGTATTGCACTGCAAAGGAGTCTCATGAACGTACTTGTTGTCAACGCCGCAGCTCAAGCCTTAAATATCAGCTTTTGGATACCGATACCCGCGAGGTTTTCGCCAAGGGCAACTGCGAGCGTATCGGATCGGGCATGGGCATCTTCGGCCACTCCGAGAACGGTGGCGCCAAGCAGACCGAGGAGGTCCCCTTCCCCGATCATCGCTCTGCTATCGCTCGCGTGCTCGAGGAGCTCGAGAAGACCGACTTTACGATTGATGGCATTGGGCATCGCATCGTTCAGGGTGGCTGGCACTTCGATGATTCCGCGGTCGTCGACGATGAGGTCATGGCTAAGATCCTTGAGGTGGCCCCGCTCGCTCCGTTGCACAATTACGGCGAGGCCGCGGCAATCGAATATTGCCGCGAGAAGTATCCGGAGCTGCCCAACGTGGCCGTCTTCGACACCTCGTTCCACATGACCATGCCCGAGGTCGCCTACACCTACGCGCTGCCCAAGGACGTGTGCGACAAGTATCACGTGCGCAAGTACGGCGCACACGGTACGAGCCACCGCTACGAGTGGATGATGGCCAAGGAGATCCTGGGCTCGCGCTGCCACCGCCTGCTTTCGTGCCATCTGGGCAACGGTGCTTCGCTCGCTGCTATCGAGGACGGCGTGTGCCGCGACACCACGATGGGTCTCACGCCGCTCGACGGCCTGATGATGGGCACCCGTTGTGGTTCCATTGACCCGGCACCGTGTGCTACCTGCAGCGCGAGGGCGGATACAGTTACCAGGAAGTCGACGACATGATGAACAAGCAGTCTGGTCTGCTTGCCATCTCGGGCATCTCCAACGACGCCCGCGACATCCGTACGCGCGCCTCCGAGGGTGACGAGCGCTGCCTGCTCGCCTTCGATATGTTCGCATACAAGGCCATGCAGCAGGCCGGTTCCATGATCGCCTCCATGGCGGGCGTGGACACCATCACCTTTACCGCCGGCATCGGCGAGAACGACTGGTCGATCCGCAAGGCCTTCTGCGACTGCTTTGAGTGGCTGGGCGTACGCATCGACAACAACAAGAACCGCGAGGCTGTGGGCAACGGCCCGCAGGTTATCAGTGCCGCCGGTTCCGCCGTCACGGTCATGGTCATCCCCACCGACGAGGAATACATGATCGCCCACGACGTCGAGCGTCTGACCAAGAACAACTAACGCACGCATTTGCAAGTAAACGAAAGGCCTCCAGCGCAACAGCTCCGGAGGCCTTTTTGCTGGCAGGCGGAAATTCCAGTTCCAAAGTGATCGCCACCAGCAACGCCTGCGCTCTCGGCAATGACACCCATCCATTCAGATCCTCAGCCCCAGCCCGTAGCCAAGCCGCCGTCCACTCCAGATGCCCTGAATACTACGTAGTGGTAGAAGGCCGTACGGGCTAGCCCCTGAAAACATCCCGCAGACCAGAAACGCCCCCGTTCGTAGCTCCGAAGGAGCAGACGGGGCGTTTCATTGGTCGAGGACGTTTCAGGGCTAGCCGTACGGCCTTCGGGGGAGTGCGTCCGCTACTCAGCCATCTGAGCCTGGACGGCGGTGATGGCCACGACGCCCACGATGTCGTCGGCAGAGCAGCCGCGCGACAGATCGTTGACCGGCTTGGCGATGCCCTGCAGGATGGGGCCGTAGGCGTCGGCGCCGGCGAAGCGCTGGACCAGCTTGTAGCCGATGTTGCCGGCCTCGAGGTCGGGGAACACGAGCACGTTGGCCTTGCCGGCAACGGAGGAGCCGGGAGCCTTGAGCTGGGCGACGGTGGGGACAATAGCGGCATCGAGCTGCAGGTCGCCGTCGATGGCGAGCTCGGGAGCCTTCTCCTTGCAGAACTTCACAGCCTCCTGGACCTTCTTGGCGACCTCGCCGCCAGCGGAGCCCATGGTGGAGTAGGAGAGCATGGCCACGTGCGGCTCAACGTTGCCCATGAAGGTGGACCAGGAGTGAGCGGAGGCGATGGCGATCTCGGAGAGCTCGTCGGAGGACGGGTTGATGTTGAGGCCGCAGTCGGCGAAGATCAGCGTGCCGTCAGTGCCGAACTGCGGGGTGTCGGTGCACATCACGAAGAAGGCCGAGACCAGCTTGGTGCCCGGGGCGGTCTTGAGGATCTGAAGCGCGGGGCGCAGGGTGTCGGCGGTGGAGTGGCAGGCGCCGGAGACCAGGCCGTCGGCATCGCCCATCTTGACCATCATGGTGCCAAAGTAGGTGGCGTCCATCACCTGGGCGCGAGCCTGCTCGATGGTAACGCCCTTCTTGGCGCGGAGCTCGGCAAACTTCTGCGCGTACTCCTCGTGCTTCTCGGCATTGCGCGGGTCGATGACGGTAGCGCCGGGAACGTTGATCTCGTCGGGGTTGCCCAGGATGACGATCTTTGCCAGGCCCTCCTCGATGATTTTGGTGGCCGCGACGATAGTGCGCGGATCCTCGCCCTCGGGCAGGACGATCGTCTTAAGGTCGGCCTTGGCGGCAGACTTCATACGGTTTAGGAAATCGCTCATGTTACTCCTTACAAGCGTTTCGCTAAGCTCCAGGCACCCGGCTGTTCACGAATAAACCCGCTGCTAGCGGGTTTACCTTTCAATTATGTACGCCGCGGTGCTTGAGCTTTCCTTGTGTGGCAAGCTCATTATAGGACGCATTAGCGCTATAATCGCTCTGATAAATATGTCTCGAAGAATGTTCGAGAAAAGCCCAGCTAACGAGCCCGTGGCTTTTGACAAGGAGTATCGATGCAGATTACCTCAGGCCTGCCTGAAGGCTTTAACGCCGGCGCGTACGACATGATTGTCGTCGGTGCTGGATATGCCGGTGCCGTTTGCGCCCGCCGTCTTGCCGAGACCATCGGCTATCGTGTTGCCGTTTTGGAGCGCCGTAGCCACATTGCGGGCAATGCCTATGACTGCACTGACGAGGCCGGAATCCTGATCCACGAGTACGGTCCGCATATCTATCACACTTTTAACGAGCGCGTGCACAATTTCCTGTCGCGCTTTACCAAGTGGACGGATTATCAGCACAAGGTGCTCGCCAACATCAACGGTACCCTTATGCCCGTGCCCTTCAACCATGCGAGTCTCAAGCTCGCCTTTGGTGACGAGCGCGGCGAGGAGCTGTATCAGAAGCTCGTGGAGACCTTTGGCAAGGATGTCAAGGTGCCCATTATGGAGCTGCGTAAGAAGAACGACCCGGATCTTGCCGAGGTCGCCGATTACGTCTACGAGAACGTCTTTTTGCATTACACCATGAAGCAGTGGGGCCAGACGCCCGATCAGATCGATCCCTCGATCACCGGCCGCGTTCCCGTCTTTGTGGGCGATGATGACCGCTACTTCCCGCAAGCTCCCTTCCAGGGCATGCCGCAGGAGGGCTACACGGCGCTCTTTGAGCACATGCTCGACCACGACCTGATCGACGTGTTCTGCGACGTGGACGCCCGTGACCCCTTTGAAATCGACGAGACTACCGTCAAGATCGACGGCAAGGTCTATGGTGGCGAGATCGTCTACACCGGTCCGCTCGATGAGCTGTTCAATCTCGATCTGGGCGCGCTACCGTACCGCACGCTCGACATGAAGTTCGAGACGCTCGATATGGACCAGTTCCAGCCCGTGGGCACCGTCAACTACACCACGAGCGAGGACTACACGCGCATTACCGAGTTCAAGAACATGACCGGTCAGATCCTGCCCGGCAAGACCACCATCATGAAGGAGTATTCCAAGGCCTATACGCCCGGCTCGGGCGAGACGCCGTACTACGCCATTCTTGAGCCCGAGAACCGTGAGCTCTATGAGCGCTATCTTGAGCGCGTCCAGAACCTGACGAACTTCCACCCGGTGGGTCGTCTGGCCGAGTATCGTTACTACGATATGGACGCTGTGACCAATTCCGCCCTCGATCTTTCGGATGAGATTATCGCCTGCCATGCATAAAGTCATAACATTCGGTATTCCCTCGTATAACGCCGCCAAGGACATGGACCATTGCATCACCTCCATCTTGGAGGGGAGCAATTACGCCACCGATATCGAGATTATCGTAGTGGACGACGGCTCCAAGGACGAGACGGCCGATAAGGCCGACGAGTGGGAGGCACGTTATCCCGGTATCATTCGCGCGGTGCACCAGGAGAACGGCGGCCACGGTATTGCCGTCCTTTCGGGTCTGCGCGAGGCACAGGGCACCTACTACAAGGTCGTCGACTCGGATGACTGGCTCGATGCTGCGGCTCTTTCGACTATGCTGTCGATTCTGCGTGGCTTTGAAGAGCGTGACCAGCGCGTTGACCTGTTTATCTCGAACTACGTGTACGAGAAGGTTTACGAGGGCACGCATACCGCTATTGGCTACAAATTTGCCCTGCCGCGCAAAAAGATCTTTTCCTGGGATCAGATCGGTCATTTCCGCCTGGACCAGAACCTACTCATGCACAGCCTGTGCTATCGCACGGATGTGCTGCGCGAGTCCAACCTTCCCATGCCGCCGCACACGTTCTATGTGGACAACATCTACGCCTACGTGCCGCTGCCGCGTTGCAAGACCATGTACTACGCCGACATCGACCTCTATCGCTACTTTATCGGTCGCGAGGGCAGAGTGTCAACGAGGCACGATGGTCAAGCGTCTGGACCAGCAGTTCCGTGTGACGCGCATCATGATGGAGTCGTACCACCTGTACAGCGATGTTGAGTCGTCGCGTCTGCGCTCGTACATGATGGGCTATTTCACCATGATGATGGCGATCTGCTCGGTGCTCACCAAGCTTTCCGAGGAAGATTGCGCCGACGAGCGCCTAAAGATGCTGTGGAATGATTTGAAGGCCTACGACGAGCGCATGTATCGTCGTGCCCGCTACGGCGTGGTCGGGTTCTTCACCAATCTGCGCGGACGGGCCGGAGACAAAACCACACTCGGCCTATACCGTCTTGCCTCAAAGATCTTCAAATTCAACTAGCTGCTGAGTAATCGCTGTTGATAGGTTGACTGGGCCCCTTGGCCTTTAGTTTGCTACTGCGAACAGTCCTGCTCGCACGGAAAGCACATTAAGTGCTTTCCGGCTCGTGCGGAACTTGTATCAAACTAAAGGCCAAGGGGCCTCTGCTATAAGAATCGATTGTCAGTTTATTTGAATTTGAAGATCTTCGACGCGCGGTACACAGGGGCCTGGGCTGAAAAGAATCTGGTTGGTAGGTTGCCCGGTGGGGCTTGGTTATGTTTGTCGCGAGTTCCGCACGAGCCGAAGAGCACTTAATGTGCTCTTCGTGCGAGCCAGGACTGTAGAGCAGCAAACATAACCAAGCCCCACCGGGCAACCGGTCAGGTTAGCTACTTCGCGGCGCCGGGGATGCCGTGGGAGGTTTTGGCGGTTTTGGCTCCGTTTACGATGGCGGTCTGTAGGGCCCTTACGGCGAGCATGCCCAGTAGGTCTAGGGGAACGGCGGCGCTTGCCTGGGCGCCAGTTTGCCGCTGGCGAGGGTGTAGATGGTGTCGCCGTCGTTGGTGGTGTGTGTGGGGCGGATGGCGTGTGCGTAGGCGTCTGCGGCCATCTGGGAGACCTTGGTGGCTTGTGCCTTAGTGAGTTCCACGTTGGTGACGATGCAGCTGATGGTGGTGTTGGTGCGGTCGAGCGGCATCTGCATGGATCCGGCGGCGGCAAAGGCTGCGAGTTCCATGTCGACGATCTGGTCGCTATCGGCTGCGGCGCGCATGCCGGCGACCCACTCGCCGGTGAAGGGGTCGACAACGTTGCCGCAGGCGTTGACCGAGACCACGGCGCCCACCTTGATGGGGCCGAGTGCCACGGCGGCAGCTCCAAGGCCGGCCTTCATGCAGGTGGCAGGCCCCATGAGCTTACCCACGGTAGCGCCCGTGCCGGCGCCTACGTTGCCTGTTCGAGCTTGGTGGGGGTGTGGTCGAGTGCTTCGCGCACGGCGGCGATGCCGGCCTCAATGTCGGGGCGCACGGTGGGGTTACCAAAGGCGAGGTCGAAGATACAGCTGGAGCACACGATAGGCACCTGCGTGGGGCCGACGGGAAGGCCGATGCCGCGGCTCTCAAGCTCGCGAGCGACGCCGCTTGCAGCCTCGAGGCCAAAGGCCGATCCACCCGAAAGGCAGACGGCGTGGACCTTGTCGACGGTGTTCTCGGGTCGCAGCAGGTCGGTTTCGCGCGATGCTGGAGCACCGCCGCGAACGTCAACGCCGCCGGTGGCGCCTCGGGTGCCACGATTACGGTGCAACCGGTGCCGGCCTCCTCGTCCGTATAGTTGCCATAGCAAAAGCCATCGACATCGCAGACGTCAATGGCCTCGAGCAGTGTATCCATGTTTAACTCCTATCGGTTTTCCGCCGCGCCTTGTGCCCGGTCGGGATCCGTACGGTACGCCAAAATTGTAGGCGCCGGGGGATACCCAGCGCCAGATGCAATTACGAGAGTTTTTGAATCGCGCGCGCGACGCGGGCGATGGGTAGGCCCACCACGTTATAGAAGTCGCCCGAAATATCGTGCACGAGCATGCGTCCTCCTGTGCCCTGAATGCCGTAGGCGCCGGCCTTGTCCATGGGCTCACCCGAGGCGACGTAGTGCTCGATCTGCTCGTCGGTGAGCTCGTAGAACGTCACGTCGGTCACATCGACAAAGGACAGGCTTTCGGCGGCATGCGGGGCGGCCGTATCGCCTGCCTTAACGATGCAGACGCCGGTTGCGACCTGGTGCGTGCGGCCCGAAAGCTCACGGAGCATAGTGCGCGCCTCGTCCTCGGTTGCCGGCTTGCCCAGAATCTTGCCGTCAAAGGTGACGATGGTGTCGGCCGCGACCGTTAGCTCATTGGGCTCGGCATGCTCGGCAGCAACGGCAGCCGCCTTGGCGCGTGCCAAGCGCTCGACAAGCGTGAGCGGGGCCTCGCCATCAAAGGGCGTTTCGTCGATATCCGCGGGAATCACGCGAATGTTGTAGCCTGCCTCGCGCATCAGCTCTATGCGGCGCGGCGATTGCGAAGCCAAAATCATAGTTGGATGCCCTCGGCGACCTTCTCGACGGCCTTGTCGCCGGCGAGCGTGCGCAGCAGCTCCAATGCAAAGGGGAGGGACTGTGCCATGCCGCTGGCAGTGATGATGTTGCCGTCTTGCGTGACCTTCTCGCCGGTATAGGCGCCTTCGGGGAAGCTTTTCTCAAAGCCAGGGAAGCACGTGGCATGGCGCCCCTCGAGCAGGTCGAGCTCGCCCAGGATAAACGGGGCGGCGCAGATGGCGGCGACGTGCTTGGTTGCGGCGAACTCGCAGACCACGTCGCAGACGCGCTGATCTGCGCGCAGGTTGGTGGCACCGGGCAGGCCGCCGGGCAGCACGACGCAGTCGTACTCGTCAAAGTTGATCTCATCAAAGAGCGCATCGCAGGTCACGGGGATCTGCAGCGAGCTTACGACCTCGCGCGTGGGCATGATCGAGACGAGCGTGGCACGCACGCCGCCGCGACGCATGACATCGACCATGGTCAAGCATTCAATAGTTTCAAAGCCATCGGCGGCGAGAACGGCAACGCTGGGCATGAGGGTTCCTTTCATAGGCGGCATACAATTAGCCGTCTTATACCCCGAAGACCTCCGCTTGCCACGCTCGATTTCCCAATGATTTTCTGAGCAATGATTAAGCGGCTAGTTGCGCCTAAGGTGGACGACGGTCTCGCAGTGGAAGGTTTGTGGGAACAGGTCGACTGGCGTGATCTTTACGGGGGAGAAGGTGCCTTCTTCGACAAAGCGTTTGAGATCGCGCGCCAGGGTGGCCGGGTCGCAGCTCACGTAGGCGACATCGCGGGCACTCGTGCTGGCGATAAGGCCGATCGCCTCGGGGGCGAGGCCTGCGCGCGGCGGGTCGACCACCAAGATGTCGGCATCCTGGTCGGGGAACTCGCGCACCGCGTCTCCGCCAATGACGTCGACGTTATCAAGCTTGTTGATTTCCAGGTTACGGCGTAGATCGCGCACGGCGGGGCCGTAGGCCTCGACGGCAGCGACAAAGTCGCAGCGGCGGGCGAGCGGCAGGGTAAAGGTGCCGGCACCGCAGTACAGGTCCACGGCAAGCTCGTCTTCCTGCGGGTCGAGCGCTTCCATGACAAGATCGATCAAAATCTGGGCACCTTGGTGTTGACCTGGAAAAAGACGGGGCAGACAAGCGCATCTGATCCTCGGCGATATTCTCGGTCCATGAGCCTCTCCGGCGAGCATTTCGACCTTGGAGACACGGCGGGCCTTCTTTTCGCCCTTGCTCATCACGCGTACGATGCTCGTAGGATGAGCGGCGTCCGCCAGCACGCGGGAGACCTGCGAGCGCGGAAAAGAGCCTGTGGGCGTCCAGAGTGCGACCTCGAGTGCCTTGGTGCGGCGCGATGCGCGAATGCCCACGCGTTCGAGCCCCAAGTCATGGCTGCCGCTTAGATAGTTGAGTGCGCCGACGACCGATTTGAGTGCCTTCGGGAAGCGCTTATCGAACAGCGGACACATATCGACGGTCACGATTTTGCTGGGGTCGACACCGTGCATGCCAAGGCGCACGCGACCGTTGACGACGGTCGGTTCGAGCTCGATTTTATTGCGGTAGCCCCAGTCGTCCTTGGTGTGGCAGATGGGCTGTACCAACTCATCTGCCAGCTCAGGAGCGAACTTGCCGATGCGCTCGAGCGTGGAGCGCAGGTTTTGCTCCTTGGCGGCGAGCTGTGCCGTGCGTGAGAGATTGCCCCACGAGCAGCCGCCGCAGATGCCCACGAAGGGGCAGGGAGGCTGAATGCGATTGGGGCTTGGCTCCAGAATCTCGGTGGTGCGGGCGCGCATGAATGACTTGCCGTCCTGTACGACCTCGGCCTCGACGGTGTCGCCTGCCACGGCACCCTGCACAAAGACGGCCTTGCCGTTGTCGGCGTGCGCCAGCCCGTCGGCGCCGTAGGTCATCGATTCTATAGTGAGCTTCATATTCCTGCCTGTCATTCGCGTTGTTGTTCGCACCATGGTAGCAGGGAAAAGCGCCCCGTATCCGAGGCTTTCCTCAAATGCGGGGCGCTTCTACAAACTGCTTCTACAAACGACTATTTCGTCTTGCCGGTAATGAGCGTCTTAAGACCCAGGCCGATCAGACCCAGGCCCATGCGCACGCGGCCGGGGCGATGGCGCTCGATGGCCTTGGTCTTGCCAGCGGGCTTATCGCGACGGGCGCTCGTCTCGGGTGCGGGCTTGGTGACCTGCGGATCGGGCTGAGGTGCAGGTGCAGGCTCGGGCTCAATGACGGTCGCCTGGACCTCTTGGACCTTGGGTGCTACTGGCTGCGGCTCGGCCTCGGAGGCAGGTTCCGCCTCAATGACGGGCTCGGGCGCGGCCTCGGCGTTGCGATAGGCGCGCTCCAGCAGGGCTTCCTGTGAGTTGAAGGGTTTCTCACCCTCTGCACGCTCCACGGGGACCCAGGTGCCGTCGCTCGTGAGGCTGCGGGCCTTCACGTTGTCGCGCAGCTGCATGCCCATGTACTCGTGCACCAGAGCGCGGCAGGTGGGGTCGAGCACGGGGAAGGCAATCTCCACGCGGTGCTCGGTGTTGCGCGTCATCATGTCTGCCGAGCTCAGGTAAATCATGTCCGAGTCCACGCCGAAAGCATAGACGCGCGCGTGCTCCAAAAAGCGTCCGACGATGGAGCGGACATGCACGTTCTCGGTCTTGCCCGGAACACCGGGCTTGAGGCACGAGATGCCGCGGATGATCATGTCTACGCGCACGCCGGCACACGATGCCTCGGCGATCTTGTCGATAACCTCGCGGTCGGTCAGTGAGTTGAGCTTAAAGAACACGCGGGCGGGCTCGCCGGCAAGGGCGCGCTGGATCTCGCGGTCAAGCCCGCGCATGATGAGCGGTTTCAGTCCGACGGGCGCCACACCCAGGAAGCGGTAGTCGCCGCGCAGGTTGCCCAGCGACAGATTGCGGAAGAACAGGTTGGCGTCTTCACCGATGCCGGGATGGGCTGTCATGAGCATAAAGTCGCTGTAGAGTTTGGCCGTCTTCTCGTTAAAGTTGCCGGTGCCCAAAAGCGTGAGGCGGGTGAGCGCCATGCCCTCGCGATAGGTGAGCTGGCAGATCTTGGAGTGGCACTTAAAGCCTTCGGAGCCGTAGATGACGGTGCAGCCTGCCTCTTCCAGACGCTCGGCCCACTCGATGTTGTTCTGCTCGTCAAAGCGGGCGCGGAGCTCCATGAGCACCGTGACCTCTTTGCCGTTCTCGGCGGCATCGATCAGCGACTCGCATAGGCGGCTCTGCTTGGCCACGCGGTAGAGCGTGATGCGCAACGAGATGCACTCGGGATCGTAGGCTGCCTCGTGTACCAGATCCAGGAACGGATTCATGGCCTCGTAAGGGTAGAAGAGCAGCTTGTCGTGCTGCAGCACCTGCTCGCGGATGGAGCGGGTCATGTCGATGGTGGGGTTGGGCTGTGGCTTAAACGGCGTAAAGAGGAGCTCGTTGCGCAGGTGCTCGGGAATCTTGCCCTCAATGCCAAAGACGTAGCCCAGGTTGAGCGGGATATCGCAGGTAAAGACAGAGCGGCGCGAAAGCTCGAGCGCCTTGCGGATAGTCTTGAGCGTCGCCTTCTCGAGCGACCCCGAGACCGCGAGCACTACCGGCTGCAGGCGCAGGCGCTTCTTGAGAATGCGCTTCATGTGCTGGCGGTAGTCCTCTTCCTCTTCGACGCCCTCGCCGTCCGGATCGATGTCGGCGTTGCGGGTGACGCGGATCAGCGCACGATCCAGCGGCTTATAGGAGCCAAAGCAGCTGTCCAGGCAGGCGAGGATGACGTCCTCGAGCAAGATGTAGGAGTAGGTGCCGGTGGGCGAGGGGATCTCGACCACGCGGTTCATCGAGGCGGGAATCTCGATAAGGCCCAGTAGGCTCTCCTCGTCGGTGGCGCCGTCCAGACCACAGGCCAGATAGAGCGCGCCGTTGCGCAGGTTGGGGAAGGGGTGGCGAGGATCGATGACCAGCGGCGAGATGACCGGCGACACGTAGGCCTGGAAGTAGCGGGTTACAAAGGTACGCTCCTCGGGCGTAAGCGAATCGATGTGGGCGCGGTGAACGCCCAAGGTGTCGAGCTTGCCTCGATGCTCTTAAAGATGGACTCCCAACGGTAAGGAGCCCGGGCATTTCGGCCATGACAGCATCGACCTGTTCGGAGGCGGTCATATTGCTCTTGTTGTCGACAGGTTGTTTTTTGAGCTCCGCCAGATCGGACAGGCCGCCCACGCGCACCATGAGGAACTCATCGAGGTTGGACTCGAAGATCGAGACGAACTTTAGTCGCTCGAATAACGGAACGGTTTCGTCGAAGGCTTCGTCGAGCACGCGGTTGTCAAAGCGTAGCCAGCTGAGCTCTCGGTTTTGCGTGTATGAGAAGTCGCGCGGCGGTTTGCGCAGCTTTGCGGCGGCTTGCTTCTTTTCGATTTTGCTCGGCATATGCATCTGTCCGTTCAGTCCCCACAGGGGACGGTAGCCTAACACTATTCACTATTGTCTCAATTTAGTCGACCTGTGGCACGGACGTATTGCGTGAACGGTATCTTTACCTACTTCTTACGCTGCCAAGGCATGCAACTAACTGCCCAACTCGTTTAGAAACAATCTATATCCATACTCAATTGGTGAGGATGTATGAATAAGAATGATTGCGAGCTGAATATAATCGAATCCAAATTGAATCATGAACAAACGACATATATATGCAGAAAACCGTTTTAGCTATGCAATTCCTAAACATGAAAATATTTGTGCAATCTAGCTTAATTCCTTAGAAAAAAGAACATTTACCTTTGAAAACCTGCTTTAGAGAACCGAAGTGCATCATGGGGGAATCATATGAGATATACCGTTCATCGCACTTTGCTGACCGTTCGGGGGCGAGGTGGAATTGCAGGTGGTTTTTGGATATAACTAGAGCTGTCAGCAAGCAGCGTCCCATACGGAGGGGCGCTGATACATTCGGCCAGTAAGGCCGAAAGAAAGGTAGGAGGCCATGACGAAAGGTCTGCACGTGCCTTCCGAGATCGGCAAGCTCAGGAAGGTCTGCCTGCACCGTCCCGGCGACGAGCTCCTCAACCTGCCGCCCGACGAGCTCGAGCGACTCCTGTTCGACGACGTCCCGTTCCTGGAGGTCGCGCAGCAGGAGCACGACACCTTCGCCCAGATCCTGAGGGACCAGGCGTGGAGGTCCTCTATCTCGAGAACCTCGTCGCCGAGGTGTTCGACCAGGTCCCCGGCGCCCGCGCCGAGTTCACCGACCAGTACATCGCCGAGGCCGGCATCCGCGGCCAGCACATGCCGCAGATCGTCCGCGAGAAGCTGGACTCCATCGAGGACAACCTCGAGTTCGTCAAGAAGACCATGGCCGGCATGACCAAGTCCGAGATCGACATGCCCCTCACGGCGTCCACGACCCTCGACTCCCTGGTCAACTCCGAGTCCGAGTCCGACCTGATCATCGACGATGCCCAACCTCTACTTCACCCGCGACCCGTTCGCGGTCGTCGGCGAGGGCGTCAACCTCAACCGCATGTACTCGGTCACCCGCAACCGCGAGACCCTGTACGGCAAGTACGTCTTCAAGTACCACCCCGACTACAAGGACGTCTCGCTGTACTTCCGCCGCGACTGCCAGTTCCACACCGAGGGCGGCGACGTGCTGAACATCAACGAGAAGACCCTCGCCGTCGGCATCTCCCAGCGCACCCAGCCGCCGCGATCGACGTCATGGCCCAGAACATCTTCTGGAACTCCGACTCCAAGGTCGAGCGCATCCTGGCCTTCGACATCCCGGTCTCGCGCGCCTTCATGCACCTCGACACGGTCTTCACCCAGATCGACGTCGATAAGTTCACGATCCACCCCGCCATCATGGGCACCCTGCGCGTCTACGAGCTGACCGCCGGCAAGAACCCGGGCGACGTGAACATCCGCCTGATCGAGGACACCCTCGAGCACGTCCTGGAGGACGCCACCGGCGTCGACCAGGTCAAGCTGATCCCCTGCGGCGGCGGCGACCCGATCGCGGCCTCCCGCGAGCAGTGGAACGACGGCTCCAACACCCTGTGCGTCGAGCCCGGCAAGATCTGCGTCTACGCCCGCAACACCGTCACCAACGACGTGCTGTACAAGGAGGGCCTGGACCTTCTCGTCGTGCCCTCCGCCGAGCTCTCCCGCGGCCGCGGCGGCCCGCGCTGCATGAGCATGCCCTTCTGGCGCGAGGACCTCTAAGGTCTTTCAGGACCCGTACAGGTCATAATACATACATCTAGCTGCCATTAGATGTCTCCCATTGGGGCGGTGCGGGTTTTCGCACCGCCCCAATCTTGTATGAGGGACGTCAACACGATTGGATGACTGCTTTTGTAAGGAGCTTGGCCATGGACATCAAGACGATTGGCGTTGAGGAATGGCTCAACGTTTGGGAGAAAAGTGCCACGTGGGACATCGCCCAGTCGACGATCTCGTCGCTCACCATGGGCGAGCTGCGCGCGCTCGATGAGCAGGACGGCGCCACGTTCTACGAGCGCTTGGACCGCGAGAAGATGAACTACGGCTGGATCGAGGGCTCGCCGGAGTTTAAGGCCGTGGTTGCCAAGCTGTATCGTCGGGAGGTCAATCCCGACCACATTCTGCAGACCAATGGCTGCACGGGTGCGAACCTCAACGCCATCATGGCCGTGGTCGAGCCCGGCGACCACGTTATCGCCGAGTGGCCCACCTACGCGCCGCTCTACGAGATTCCGCGCACGCTGGCGCCGAGGTCGAGTATTGGGAGCTTTGCGAGGAACTCGGCTGGAAGCCCGATATCGAGGAACTCAAGCGCTTGGTGCGCCCCAACACCAAGCTTATCTGCATAAACAACGCATCGAACCCCATCGGTACGGTGCTCGATACCGATATGCTCGGCCAGATTGCCGAGATCGCCCGTTCGGTGGGCGCCTACGTGCTGTGCGACGAGGTGTATCTGCCGCTCGAAAACACTGAGTCCTTTATGTCGATGGTCGACGTGTACGAGAGGGCCATTGTCACCAACTCGTTGTCGAAGACCTATTCGACGCCTGCGGCCCGCGTGGGCTGGGTCGTGGCCGACGAAGAGGTGTCCAACCGCATCCGTACCTATCGCGATTACACCATGATCTGCGGCGGTGTGTTCAACGACGCTTGGCGACCTATGTGCTTGAGCACAAGGACAAGATCCTCGAGCGCAATCGCAAGATCGTGTTTGGCAACCGCGATATCGCGCAGGCTTGGATCGATACGCAGCATCGCGTTTCCTGGACGGCCCCACAGGGCGTGTCTACCTCGTTTATCCAGCTGGATATTCCCGAGGACGACGAGGAGTTCTGCAAGCGCCTGCTGTCCGAGAGGGGAGTGCTGCTGGTACCCGGCAGCCGCTTTGAGCTTCCCTGTGGCGCACGCCTGGGCTACTGCGCGAGCGAGGACGTTCTGCGCGAGGGCCTGAGGCTTTTGGGCGAGGCACTGGCGGAGTTCGATCGCTAGGATTCCGATGGTCTTCGGGGGCCTTATCCAAATTAGCCGAAGATAATCGAAAACGGATCCGTTTCCCTAGTGAAGCGGGTCCGTTTTTCTATACCGAGAAGTCAAGTTGTTACAAATGGGGCCGTAAAGCGAGCCGGTATCCGCTGGGCCTTATACTGAGTTTCCGGTGAACGGTATCAAGCGTCTGGTAAACGGTAATTTATTTACCAGAAATGAATAGGACAAACTTTTTTCTGAATAAAAATGAAAATGGTTGAGACGCGGTGTGAACCGCTAATTCTATTCATAGGTTTATTGGAAATATGCAATTTGAGGATGGTTTAACAAAGTTTAGTTCCATTTGATTTTAGGATTAAAACGCGTTTAAGCACGTAAATACGCTTTATTAAGATGAAGTGTGCCATGCGTGAAGTATATGTGTATGCCGTTCACCCCCTATAAAAAACCGTTCAGGGGCAAGGTGGAAGTATGAGCTGATTTTGGATATAAATATGTCGTCAGCAATAACGCCTCACACGGAGGGGCGCTAACGAATCGGCCTGACAAGGGCCCGAAAGAAAGGTAGGAGGCCATGACGAAAGGTCTGCACGTGCCTTCCGAGATCGGCAAGCTCAGGAAGGTCTGCCTGCACCGTCCCGGCGACGAGCTCCTCAACCTGCCGCCCGACGAGCTCGAGC
>ENA-OQDW01000276-OQDW01000276.1-human-gut-metagenome-genome-assembly--contig:-NODE-276-length-22324-cov-1.910619_pt1 | contig 22324 bp, 26 predicted proteins | sample MGYA00242784_ERZ504613 | MGnify/ENA primary metagenome ERZ504613 (study PRJEB26092, sample SAMD00036330) | human gut metagenome | host: Homo sapiens | study: EMG produced TPA metagenomics assembly of...
CCCGTCTCCTTTGAAAAAGGAGACTTATCGTTTCTTCTGGGAAAAGGAAGAAGAATTGTTAGACGGTGTCTGCAGCCACCCATTTCGTCATAAAGATGATGTGAGCCAATATGTTCTGCGGGAATATCAGAAACTGAGTGGTGATTTCGTTCCAAGAAACACGCACAAGTTCTGTAAATACTTCAATTTAAAACCGGAAAACCCGGAACTGGTAAAGACAATCACAAAGCAGACTGCAAAGTGCATCTGCATCAATGACAGCAATTTTGAAATCCCATATGAACATGTAAAACGGGAACTGAACGATGCCTTTTCCAAACTTTTTCCGCAGAAATCACAGTTTGAAAAGTAAATTTTGTTCCATATTCAGAGGCGGAAATTTATCTGCATCTATTTTGGCATTACGTTATCGGAACGTTCTTGTTTTTTAATCGAAATAGTAACATTTTTACCCCAAATCTATTGACATTTGCGGGATTTTCCTCCTATAATAAGAATTGTAACCAAGGATGATTTTGCAAGAAAAGGACGTGAATATATATGACTAAAAATTACACAAAACCAATCGTTACAATTGATTCTGGTATGGCAGAAGGTGTTTATGCGGCAAGTGGTGCAACAAAAGGAACTCTGAACGTTACTTATTATGGCGTATGGGATCGTTGGGGCACAAATGGTGGTAAAGGACTTGCACAGGCAAGCTGGTCTGATCTGGATGGAACCATCACATTGAATATTAATTTCAATGATACTGTTGATTCAATCGAGACAGATGATGCCTCCGTACAGAAATCCTGGTCTGGAAAAACTGCCACCCTCACTTTTGCAAGCACAGCAACCAATCCGCTGACCATTGGTATTCATCTGAACCATGGAACCAGCATCGACGATCTGCAGCTCACTGGATTTGACTACTCAGTGAACTAAAAAATGAACCATGTATGTGAACCATATCTTTTCGCTTCGTTTGAAAAGATATGGTTCACAGAAAAAAGCAGCCAGAATGGCCGCGGAAGGGGTGCAGAAAATGAGTAAATATGTAAAACCTGTAATTTCTCTGGATGAAGGAATGGCTGAAGGTGTTTATGCGGCAAGTGGATGTTATACTGCATCTGCATATATTCACCAGACTCCAGAAAACGGACGTGGCGATTACCGTATTCAGGTAAATGGAAAGCATAATGCTGATCATACCAAGGAAGCCCAGGTTCTGACTATCAGTTTCAACCAGAATGTTACTTATGTTTCTGGCGGCGCAGGACTTATTTCCGGTAACGAAACCACTACACTGAAAGTAAAACTGGCTTATCATCAGAATCCAACCGATAATATCGGTTTCGGTGACTTGGTTGTTACTTCCGATGCAGGTCTTGCAATTACTGGAGTAAGCATTACCGATTAATGGATCACTTCCCGTATTCTAAAAAATGGAATGCCTTTTGGCATTCCATTTTTTATTCGCTTGTAACCTGTTTTTACAAATTCGGCTCCAAATTTTGCAGGTACTTTCAATTCTGCAACTTTCTTCAATTTTAGAAATCCTTCTCCATCTCCAAAATTTCTTTCTCGCCCAGCTCCTCACACTTCTTTCCTCGAATCGCATACACTCTCGTACAGATTCCAAGCACCGTCGGCCGGTGTGTCGTTACAATGCAGGTTCGCGGATACGTATCTGTCATAATATTTTTCAGCACTTTCCGTTCCGTCGCCACATCGAGCGCCGAAGTTGCTTCATCCAGCAGCAAAATCGGAGATTTTCGAAGCAGTGCACGCGCAATCGAAAGCCGCTGTGCCTGTCCTTCTGAGAATCCGCCGCCGCGTTCTTTCACCATACTTTCAATACCATCCGGCAGTTTCTCCACAAATTCCCATGCACATGCCAGTTTCGAACGCCTCCACGATCTCTTCATCTGTGGCTTCCGGTTTCACATTTCGCATATTTTCTGCAATTGTTCCTGAAAACATCGTATTCCCCTGTGGCACATAAGAAAACAATTTCCTTGTGGACGGCGACAGTGCAATCCGTTGTTCTCTGTCTTCCCCTGCACCAATCCATGCTTCTCCCCCCTGGGCACGCAGCAAGGATAAGATCAGCCGCAGCATCGTTGTCTTTCCCTCGCCGGACGGGCCGACGAGTGCAATAATTTCATGCGGCCACGCTTCCAGTGATGCTTTCGAAAACACTTCTGTTCCCGTATGGTAGGTATAGCTCAAGTCCTCCATAGCAAGCCCGATGCCGCTTGCCCGGTATTTTTCTGCAAACTGCTCCACTTCCCGATCCGCACTGTAGTCCTCCTGCGGCATCTCCACAATATCCATCAGACGGCCGGCTGAGATGCCAAGAGAAATCGCCGATGGCACAAGGCTGACCAGCGAATTGACGGAACCGTCAGTGTACCGGACAGAGACAGAAACATGGTCATGGTTCCGTAAGAAATTGCCCCGCTCCAGACACGGTAAATTCCCCATCCGTAGCAGCTGTAAGATACAAGATAGCTGATTAACGTCATCAGAAGCGAGGTTGCAATCGACATTTTCTGGAAATCCAGGCGCATTTTGATGTATTCCTGCTGCAGATTTTTCAGGCGATCGACATAAAAGCGGATCATATCGAATGCCTTGATTGTCTGAATATTGGAAAATGCTTCCTGATTAAATCCGTAAAGTTTCGCACTCATCTGTGCGCTCCGCTGGTTATTGTTCGTCATCCGGCGCAGCAGCGGGCGGGACAGAAGCGCACTGAACGGGATGCCAAGCAATGCAAAAATGGCAAAGGTGGGATCATAATGTACCACAATCGCCAATGCACTGATAAATTTCACAGTATAGATCACAAGATTCGGCAGCCAGTTCAGGATACCACTGGAAATATTTGAAGCATCAGAACTCCACCGTGTTACCAGATCTCCGGTATGATACGCTGTCAGCGATTCCCAGTCCGTGACCAGAATCTTGGCAAAAATATCATTCTGGATTTCGCGGTCTACCTTCAGGTTAATCATCGTAGATGCATACGCAGATGCCTGCGAAATCAGGGTATTTCCAAAAGAAAAGCCGATCATCAGTGCGAAGGTCTGCAAAAGTTTTCCTGTCTGGTGCCCGGTGATAATATCAACCAGATCTTTCGATATCACACTGGACGCAAGAGAAACACCGGTTCCGAAAACACCAAGTGCGGTATAGAAAATCATGGCTTTCCAGTATCGTCTGGCATACTGTGCAATCCACAGAAATTCTTTCCACATCTTCTGAAGCATTTCCGCCTGGAGGCATTTTTTTATTTTTGTCCACAAGTTTCTCATTTTAAAGCCTCCTGCGCAAGTTCATCCTCCGTGATTCTGTGATGCATCACTTCTGCCGCTGTATCATTTTTCGTACAGCGCAGGAAGTAAACCGGCTTTTCATTTGCAATTTCTTCCGCAAAAGCAAGATTCTTTTTCATCAGCCCTGCCGTCCAGGGCGGCGAGATCATCCGCTGCATCACACGGAGTGTTTTCTGCTCTTTCGTCAGGGAAACGATTTTATCCTCCGGCGCTTTTTCCAGCAGCACAATCCCTCCCAGCTCTTTCTTTTCGACTGTGAAAATTTCTGATGTGCCGCACCACGGGATTCCGTATACTACAAACTGATCGCCCTCTTTTCCTATGAGGTTCAGATCTCCGTTCAGAAACGGCGTGTCAAACAGTTTTTTCCAAAGTGCCGTATGAGTCGATTTTCCCATTCCCGACGGACCGGAAAACAGCCATGCTTTTTCCAGATAAAGAAGAGATGCGGAATGCAGCACAAACATGCCTTTTTTCTGTGCCAGGAACAGAAATACCGGCCGGATCGCCAGAAAGAGGGAATCCTGCTCTTCTTCTGTCATAGGCAGACGGTAATAAATACAGGCGAAGCTTCCATCCGCTTTCATCCAGATTTCATAGATATTTTTAAGAGCCGGGAACCAGAGGACATAGCCTTCTTCCCACGCGCAGACTGTCAGATCTTTATTCCGGATCAGAATGTTTCCATTCTGGTGGCTTTCCGGTACATGCTCGATCAATTCTAACGTGAGATCCGCCGCATCCTGCCTATTTTCTGTTTTTATCACCGTTTCTTCCACTTCTTTTTCTCCTGTTTTTTTCGCTGCCTCTCCTTCTGTTTTCTCTGTTGCTTCTTCCTCTCCTCTTTTCTTCTCAAAAGAAGCAAACTGTTTTGGAATGCAGCCCTCTTTTCCATAAACAGCAATGGAAATTCCTGCGATCTTCAATTCTCCGGCGCAAGTTCCATCCGGAGAACCAAGTTCCCGTCGTACCGCACCAAAGGCAAGAAGCTCCTTCACAAAAGCCTGAATATCTTTTTTCAGTTCCTCCTGCTCTTCTTCCGGCACTTCATAACAGCGAATCATTTTCTGCTGAAGTTCTTCCATTGTTTTTGGTGTTTCCAGCGCTTCCCAGAGAATCCGTGCGGTCTCATTCAGCTCCATTCCTCGCTGCTGGTCTGCTATTTTCTGCCCATAAGGCAGAAGATAATGTGTGTTCCCGATTTTCTGTAGTAAATATCCTTCCTGCCTTCTGATTCTCATAATCTGATTTCCCTTCCTGTGTTTGTTTTCTTATATTTGCTGTCTTTCGTTTTGTATGTAAAGTTATGCTTTTTCTGCTCATCATCCTTTTTATTTTCAGGGTAAGCTGTTATAATAAAATTCAGGTAACTATTCAGAGCCACTCGTCAAAATGCCACGCATTTCGTCGGTTCGGCGTATCCGCCAAATGGAGTTTTTTATGTACACTTACGATATTGAACAACTTTTAAAAAACGGTTCTGCCGTCAAACTGAAACCGCAGGGCTACAGTATGTATCCTCTTTTTCTTCCGGGCCGGGACGAAGCTGTCATTGAACACTGTGTTCCTTCCGAACTTCATCGCGGCGATGTAATTCTGTATCGCCGTGTGCAGGGAATCCTTGTTCTGCACCGCATCTGCCGAATTACCAGGGATGGCTTCTATCTGGTCGGGGACAATCAGACCGAAGTGGAAGGACCTCTTTCCCCGGAGCAGATTCATGGAAAACTGACTGGTGTCGTACGCAATGGAAAATCGTTTTCTGTTTCGTATCCAATTTATCGGATGCTTTCTTCCATCTGGCTCTTTTTACGCCCTGTCCGCCCGTTTTTCTGGTCGGTAACGGCTTTTTTCCGCAGGTTTTTTCAGAAGCACTGATTTTTTCATTGTCCTCTCCGAATTTTTTTCAAAATGCACAGAGAAATTTCTATTGCATCAGGCTTTTCGCATTCCCTTCACCATGGTTACAATGCTCTGAAGTCTCCAGCCTCTTCCAAAGATCACCAGATCCAGCAGCAGCGGAATCGCAATACACAGGAGAAAGCAGACGCAGAACAGAAGCATACCGCCTGCTCCGTATATCAGTGGTACGATTTTCTGCATCAGCAGAACTTCGCCCGCTATGACTGCCAGATACTCTCCGATATCCTGCGCATACCGCAGCGCCTCTCCCGGCATCTCGAAGGAAATCCCGGAAATAAATGATATACCGATACAAGATCTGCAGCAGATAAGACAGTAAGGTTCCAAGCAGAACGCCTGCCATCCCATACGGTTTTACAAGTGCCAGTGACACGATAGATTAAGAAGTGCGGAGGATGCTCCGACATTTTCTCTTTTTCAAACAGTCCCGTCACGCCCATCACAAGGCTGAGCGGCAATCCCATAATTCGAACCAGCAATACTACAATACAAAAAACAGTAATTCCCCAGCCAAGTTCGTAGGAAGGACCAAGCCAGATATCACGGACAAATGGTGTAATCAGAGAAAACAGGCCAACCGATACAACCGACGCAATGCAGAAAAAGCCAAAGGTCAATTGCCGCAGAATCTCATAATTTCTCTGACGATTTTTTTCTGTAAAATAATCTCCGACCGTCGGCTGGATCGTATTCGCAAGGATCGTGAGAATATTGCTGATCGCCTGCGTAATCATACAGTAATTTGCATATCGTCCTACCGTACCGACCCCGATAAAACCGGAAATAATCAGGTTGTCCGTGCAATACAGCATTTTTTCTGAAATTCTGGAAATAAACAGGCTTTTCAGATCTCTTACAATTCTTTTCGTCAGAGACGATGTGCTCTTTTCTTTTCTCCGCTGGCGCAAAAACGGATATTTCTGCTCCACATACCAGCTGATCCAGATATTCAGCACGACTTCCGTTACGGTTCCAATACCAAGCGCCAGCAGATAATTCTGTTCCCATGTAACCAGCAGAATAATCGCCAGATAGCTGACCACATTTAAAATCAGTCCGGTGATGCTTGCAATGTATTCTTTCTGATCCGCAATCAGCAACGACTTCCGGTACGTTAAAAGATAAGAAAGAACGGTTCGAACCAGCCACATCGCATACAGAACGCGGATATAGGATAACGAATAACTGTTATTTTTCATAAAAAGGTGGATGAACGGCAGAACCGCCATTCCCGCCGCAAATACAAGAACAGCAAAGACGTGATATGCCTTTCGGTAAAGATTCATCAGCGATGCAATCTCTGCCTCATCCTTTCTTGCAAGCGCGCCATACAAATGGTAAACGATTGCCGTGGATATGCCAAGCTCCGTCACGGAAAGGATATTGATGACATTGGAAATAACACCATTCATTCCAACCAGCTCCGCGCCCATGTACAGGTTCATGGCACGCTGGCTGAAAAAGCCGAGGATCAGAAGCGCAAACTGTGAAAGCATACTGAAAAAACTGTTTCGGAATAAATTTTTAATGCGCATAAGTTCCTCCTTCTTCTCGTTTTTATAACATGCTACGCGGGTAAACAGTTCCGTAATTTTACATCACTCTTATTTTCCACTGTTTTCATGGATTTTGTAACATTAAAATGGTATCATATATCTAATACCTGCTATCGTTGCTGCCGTTTCCAGATACCTGTGAATGGCAGTATCCCTTTTGGAAAGGCTTTCCTTTATGAAAACAAATAGAAAAAAATCATTTTCTTATCTTCTGTTTTTTCTTCTGCTTCTGGTATTCCTTGCACTGTTCGCATTTCTTGGTATCCGTTCTTTTTATCGTGCGAATTACATGCCGGAACCATGCACAGAATCCGCAGACGAGTTATCCAATCCATACATTGGATTTTATCACATGTATGGCTATGTTCTTGGAAGCGATTCGCTCTCGAATCTTCCTGCCGCCTCTGATTCCGACGCCAAAAACAGGCAGGGAATTGTCATGCTGGAAGTGAATCTGCAGAATTTTTCAAACGAAGATCTCTCCGATTCAGCTCTTTCCCAGCTTGATACCATTCTCTCTGCCTGGCAGAGACATGGCAGTCAGGTGATCTTACGTTTTCTCTACGACTGGGATGGAAAAGCAATGGAAACAGAGCCGCAAAGTCTGGAGCAAATTCTGCGTCACATGGACCAGACAGCTGAAGTTGTAAATCGCTACACGGACTGTGTTTTTCTGATGCAGGGCATTTTTGTCGGAAACTGCGGGGAAATGAACAATTCTCACTACATGTCCGATGAGGACTGTACTACCTGATGCACCATCTGGCAGAGGTAACGGATCCTTCGGTTTTTCTGTCTGTCCGCACACCGGTACAGAGGCGGAAAATTCTGGATTCCTCCGAACGGCCGACAAAGGAAACAGCTTTTGATGGTTCGCTTTCCTCCCGGCTTGGACTGTTTAACGATGGTATGCTCGGAACGGCCAACGATACCGGCACTTATGGTGATACCGCTGCCTCCGCAGACACTTACCGTTCCGCCTGGGTTCGTGAGGATGAGCTTTCCTTCCAGAATGAACTCTGCAATTTCGTCCCAAACGGCGGCGAGGTCACTCTGGATAACCCATTGAATGATCTCGCACATGCCATTCAGGATTTATCGCGCATGCATGTCTCCTATCTGAATTCGGAACACGATCCCGCGGTTCTGGATAAATGGAAAGCAGCTGCTTACAAAGACAAAGCTTCCGTTTTTAACGGATTGTCCGGCTATGATTATATCGAGCGTCATCTGGGATACCGCTATGTCATCCAGGACACTGCTTTGGATTCGTCTGATTTTCAGATACGGCTGGAAAATGTTGGTTTTTCTGTCTGCTATCGAAAACTGGATTTACAGCTCACCCTGGTTTCTTCCGATGGTGAGGTTTTCTCATTTCCCATCTCTTCGGATTCCAGATTCTGGATACCGGGGACTACTGCAGAGCTCTCTATTTCTCTCCCGCTTGCGAGACTCGCCAAAGGCAGTTATACGGTATATTTCCAGATGACGGATCCTGTTCTGCAAAGGGAAATTTTGCCCGCAAACACATTTTCTCATGATACGCATGGATTTTCGATTGGTACGCTCGAAATCAGCAAATTATATTAAAACAATCGGGTCAATTTTGAAAATTCCCAAAAAGGGGCGTCCCTGTTTTTCTCCCTGATTGGCAAATGAAATAGTTCTTCCATCCCGCCTGCGGTACAGCGCCAGATACAGTTTCTGTTCTTCTGGTTCTGCTAATTCCGCAGGCAGTTTTATTTTCTGGCAAAGAGTGGTTTTTTCTCCGCTCTTCCAGAGTCTCGCATCTGTTGCAATCTGTATTTTTTTCTGAAGCGTTCCGTTTCTTTCCAGCTCCAGATAACAGTCTGCCTCTTCGGTCAGTTCTGCAAATCCTTTGTTTTCCAGTGTAATCTGAAGTTCTTCCCTTTCCGAAACAAACTCCACACCTTCCACAACAAACCGATAGCCGAGACGTTTTCCAATTGCCTCCAGGCCGCTTTCGTCCTCGACCGTTTCTGCTTTCCATTGTTCCAGCCGTCGTAAATCATACGTACTGTTCAGATAGGAAATATGCATTCTTTCGAGATCCGCCATTGCTTTTGGGGCCGAGACGAAAGGAGCCGGTTCTGCCCCACTTCCCCATATGGCCTCTCCGCCGCAAAATTTTCCGCACATTTCGTTTTTCTGCCATTCCAGTTCTTCTTCCCGGCTGCAGATTTTCTGTCCCGGTGTTTCCGGTGACAGTGTGCCATACGTTCCAAGATCCGTTTCCGATCCGAATATCCCATCGTTAAACAGAGTCAGTTTTTTCTTTTCCTGCTCCGTCCATCCCAAAGTCAGTTCCCGCCACTGCGCCGGTTTCCGCACTGCAACCGGGCAGGCGCCGTCCACTGCTTTTATCATGGTATCGGTCAGGGTTCGAAAGGCATCCGGGGTCAGATAACGGGAACCGTGCATTTCGCCCCAGTTCCCGATCAGAATTCCCTGTACTGCAAAAATATCGTCCGCATATTCCCGAATGACTTCTCCGATCTGCTGCATATGTTCTTCCACCAGACGGATACTGCCCGGCTCTTTCTCCAGTCCTTTTCCCTCAAGATCATAGGAAAACCGCAGGATCATTCCTTTTCTTTTCTCCCGAAAAAATGCCAGAATCCTTCGAATCCATTCCAGAGACGGTTCTGAAATCGGCTTGTCCCGGAATGCTCCGATATCAATTCTGAGAAGGACAAGTTCTTCCTCTTCACAGGCGATGTAGAGCGGTTCCCCGGTTTGCGCCGCGTTGAAAGTATATAAATGATACCAGCCACACCCGGGATTCTGTATCGCTTTCCTGCTTTCCTGAAGTATCGCTTTCTGGAAAAGCTCTTTTTTATCCTGTTTTCCCCGCAGTTCTGGAAATTCTTTCTTTTCTGCCCTGCCTTTAGCTTCTCTTCCCTTCTGCCAGCTCAGGATACTTTTTATCTTCTCTCTCCACATCAATCCGTCCTGCTCCTGCATCCATTTTCAATACCTTACACCGGAAAATCACAGCCAGGACACTGTAAAACATCCGCATCATATACCAGATTGGCTTCAAACCAGAATGCATGCTTTTCCCCGAAGTCCGAGCATGCATAACAGCTGGAATCTCCACAACTTTAAAATCAAGAAGCAGCATCTGAGTAATCATATTAGTATCCGGATATTTATCATCGAAATGATTATATTTGGAATAGTATAAAACAGCTTTCCGGCTTAAACCCTGCAGTCCGGTTGTCGGATCCGCAATTTTCCGTCCAGTTGCCAAATACAGCATTTTTCGAAACAGGACAAATGCCATTTTTTTGCAAAGGAAACTTCAAACTCTGTACTCCCCTTCATGAAACGGATCCAAGCACAATGTCCGGCGTTCTTCCATCATCATCTTTTTCCTTTAATCTCTGGTAAATTTTCGGGATATTGCACACATCGTGCTGCCCATCCGCATCCATCTGAATAACATAAGAATAGCCCCTTCGGATTGCATATTTATATCCAAGCTGCAGCCCACTGCCATATCCCAGATTAAAAACATGAGTAACCACCGCACAGCCATATTCCTTCGCCAGCCAGTTGGTATTGTCAGAAGAAGCATCGTTCATGACCAGCACATCAACAATATCTGCTATCTCCGGCTGCGCCAGCTGTTTCATGACCTTTTCTATATTTTTTTCCTCGTTGTATGCCGGAATAATCAGCAGTACCTCTTTTTGTCTCATATGTATGTCCGCCTCATTTCATTAGATTCAGCAGTTTCCAGATTTCCTCTGTCTGACCGTTCATTTTCTGTTTTGCCGCTGCTGCAAGCCGTTCCCGTTTCTTCGGATCATCCAGCAGTTCTTCTACTTTTTCGGCAATGCCTTCCGGTGTCAGCGTACAGAGAAGACCATCTTCCCCGTCCACAATCTGCTCTCTGTTTCCCGCACAGTCCGATGCAATCACAGCACAGCCAAGTGTCTGCGCTTCCTGGATGGCGATGCTTTTTCCTTCAAACCGTGTTGCATGAACGTAGAGATCACACTGTGCATAATAAGGAAACAGATTCTCTTTTGCACCCGGCAGCTGGAAATCTTCCTGCAGGCCAAGCTCTGCAATCTGCTTTTCGAGCGCATTTCTCTCGGATCCCTCTCCCAGTACATACCATCGCGCCTCATAGCCATCTTCGCGGATCTTTTCATGGCCGGAATTGCGATGTCATATGCTTTCTGATAGGCCAGTCTTCCGACAGTTAAGATTCGAATTCCTGTATAGGAATCTGAAAAACCGCCCGGCAGCTGCGCCTCACGCGCAATCCGGTCTGTATCGAGAATATTGTGAAAAACCTGCACTTTCTTCTCATATTCCGGATAAAATTCCAGAAAATGACGGCGCGTCTCCTGCGAAACGGTAAAGATCTGATCCATCTTTTCGTAGCAGTCCCGATCCATTTCCCTTGTATAACCGGAATTGCCGTATGCAATATGGACAAAGGCAGCTTTTTTCTTAGCATTCACATGATCGGCAACGTAATAAGCAGAACCGCCTTCCAGGTAAGCAACCGCCAGATCGAAGGTTTCCGAAAATCGGTCTGCTCCATCCGAAATTACACGCCAGAGCAGCTTGTCCGGCTGAATGTTTCCAGTTTTTTTCATTCGGAAAAAATTTTGTATCACATATTGCATTTTCTTTATGGTGCGACCATGGCGGAAAAACGCCAGAAAAGATGTCTGTATCAGTTTTCTCCGCCCCGCACCGGACAGCACAGAAGCGGTACAGATTTTCTTATTTTTCACATGTACCCTCTGCGGTACCTGGGAAATCATTTCACCCTGCCCCAAAAGTACGTAAAGTGAAATTTCATATTCCTCCGCATCCAGGCGGCGCAAAAGTTCCAGCAGCGCTGTTTCCGCTCCCGCCCGGCCAAGGGTGTTGATCACAAACAAAATTTTCTTCATTCGTTCTTCCTTCTTCTATTCCCTTATAACTCTCTTGCATTTTTGCCCGTCAGTTTTTCCAGTTCTCTCAGAATTCTTTCATTCTCCTGGTTCAAAAGAGAAACCAGAATCGCCAGTTCCTGGTTTTTCATTAACAGGGAAGAGATCTGAATTGTCATCTGGTAAACGCCCCACAGAACCAGAAGCGCTGTGATCAGAAGAACAACGAGGCTCCCAAGCCCGATCCGGCTGCTCCATCCGGAAAATCTCGGAACCGCTCCGCTTAAGATTGCTGCAATTCCAAGCAGTTCCCAGGTAACTGCCAGGTTTACGGTCAGCTTCTTTTTCGCATGAAGCACGAAGGTAACGATCATAATTCCAATTCCCATCAAAATAACGCAAGCTTTTACAATTGCTGCTGTGCTCATTTACGCTTCCTCCTTCTGCTCTTGCTCTGCTTTTCTTTCATAAACCATACCGGATGGCCGTTTCCCCTTTCCCTGAGGAATCAGATTTCCACGGCAAAAGACATGTCTGTCCATGTTTTTTTCTACCCATCGCAGTCTCGCATATGCCACACTCCATCCTGCAAATGCTCCTGCTATGACCCGGCGCCATACCAGATCACCGGTAAATGTGTTGCAATCAGACTGCCAATCCATGTCACCAGGCAAAACACGATCGCTGTCCAGATTGCCCCTGTCAGATCGTCAAAATAATACAGGAAGATAATTTCCGCATACATCAGAAACAGAATAAAATATCCAACCGCAAGTGACGGATAAATTTTCAGTGTCATACCGGAAAATCCCTCCCCTGGTAGCAGAATAACACAGATCAGATAAACCACAACAGAAATGATAAACTGTAACCGCGCCAGTGTCATCAGTTCACTGGAAAGCTGACGGAACATCCGTTTCTTCGCATTGTCAATATCGGCGCCTTTTCCGCCGATGACTGCCTCCGAGTACAGTTTATATTTTTCGTGAAAGTTCATCTCCACACGCGCAATAAAGATGATCGTTGCGGAAATGTTGGTAAACATGGCGAGACAGGATGCCATATCGTATGGCTGGTTACATACGAAACTTTTTGCAATCTCCATCCGCATATCCGTTGTCCAGAACACAAAATTGTGAATGTATAACCCAAGGATATACAAAAAGTTTGTAAAAATCAATTTCCAATATTTCCTAAAATACTGCAGTACCGGCCGGTAATGATTGCTATTTCGCACAAAATACCGGCGGATCAGCGCATTTTCCAGCGTTGCCGTCACAAAAAATCCGATCGTCAGAGAAAACAGCATACTCCATGTTGTCTCCCACTTCAGAATAAAGTGTAAAATCAGGCAAGGACAAATGACCACCAGCATGCCGAAGAAAAAATACTGTGAAATCCGTTGATAATCTTTGCAAATAGAAAGATAAATCATCGAGTAAAAAACAAGCACCAGACTGATATAACCGCAAAAGCCACAGAATACATATGCGGTTGGTACCTTTCCCACAAAATGTTCCCAGAGACAGAACGGAATCCCCAACAGACAGCTGAGACCAATGTTCAGAAGCATACCAATATGATAGCAGGGGTAAAATATCCTGATACCGCTCTTCGTAGATCACATCAGACATATAGCGGGACAGCACCGCATTAAACGGGGACGCCGTCAGAAGAGAAAAGATAAAGGTATAAAGAATCGTGCAGGAAAACAGCTCTCTTGTCACATATCCCACACTGGCAAAATCCAGCAGATATTCCATTAAAATCAGATTGATAATGATGACAAACATGGGCGCAACCGTCACTACGGTGCTGTAGAAAAATCCAACCAGATTTGTCGTAAGTGTATTTTTTTCAAAAATCCGATTCAGCCGAACTCCGATTCCTGCCATATCCTCTTCCTCCTTTTTTGTGCCTGCTCCGGTTTTACTTTTCCTTATCCGGCAGTTTTACCGATTCTTCCTTCCACTCCAGCCCCATCTGTTCTGCGAAATCCCGGTAAATCTCCCAGTATGTTTTCTGCATATATTCTACTCTATATTTCTCCATCACACGGCGATAGCGGTCTCTCCCATTTCCAGGCGCATTTTTTCATTTGCCGCCATATCCAGCATCGCCTGCGCGATTTCTTCAATATTCATGATATGCGTGACAATTCCGGCCGCACCGAAATCATCACTTTCCCCGTAAATCAGTCCATAGCAGTTTCCGACATCCGTTGCAATCACCGGCTTATGCGCCGCATAGCTTTCCAGAATGGTCAGCGGCTGTCCCTCACTTATGCTGGTCAGAATGGTCACATCCATTCTTCCAAGATAATCGCGGATATTGATTCTTCCGGTAAAAACAACATCCGGGATTTCCATATCCGAGACAAGCTGGAAACACTCCTCGGCATATTCCCGGTCTTCTTCCCATGGTCCCATAATCCAGAGTTTCAGACGGTCATCTTTTTCTTTCGCAAAACCAAATGCCTGAATCATCGTTTTGACATCTTTAATCGGGGTCACACGCAGTACCGCACCGATGTTGATTTTTCCTTCATCTTCTTCCGTTTTCCCCGGAATATTCTGCAGATTTTCCACACGGATTCCGTTTGGCGTGACCATGGTTTTTTCGATCGGGCAGCCAAGTTCGATCTGCAGTTCCCGTGCATGTTCAAACAGTGATGTAATGAGCGTCCCTTCGTTGTACGCCAGCTTTGACATTTTTCGAAACTGATCGATCCAGATATTTTTATAGATTCCTTCTACCCATTTGGCTTTGATCAGTTCTTCTTCCCGCTCTCTGGTGTAAATTCCGTGCTCAGAAATCAGGAGACGGCTGCCGTAGAAGTGTTTTGCCATGGCACCAAGAACCCCCGCATAACCGGTTGCAACACAGTGGTACAAATCGGCACGCGGTATTTCCGTCTGCATGGTGAGAAACAGCGGCAGATAAATCGAACGCATCGTCCACAGGAAATCAGAAAAGACAATCTGACTGTATTTCAGATTATAGCAGTCTCTGACCGCATTCAGAAAATCCTCCCCCATCAGCAGCGCATTCAGGGAAACATTTTCTTTCTGGAAAAGGTCAAACAAAACATCCCACTCGATGTCCTGATCCAGAATCAGACTGCGCAGTGCCTGATACTGTTCTTTTTTCAGCCGTTTTCTGTGCAGTTTCTTGCTGCCGCTCCAGTCCACATCGTCAAGATAAAGTTCATAGACCGCAGACACATTTTTCGGCAATTCATAGGCATATTTTCCCCGCTGGGAACGATTTGCCGCAATTGCAAGAATCACAAATTCCGTTTCCGGAAACAGCTGGATCAGGCTGTGTACCCAGCTTGAAACACCTCCTACGACGAAAGGGTAGCATCCTTCCGCAACAATGCAGACTCTCATTCGTTTTTCGCCCCTTTCTCATAGTAATACCGTTGATCCGATGCTCCAAGCGTAATCCTTACCTCACTTTGCTCTGCGCGAATCAGCCACGCGGAATCTTCAAGTTTTTCTGCTGTTCCGCCTGTAACTTTTCTGACATCTTCATTGTGCGTGCGAAGAACATAATACGCTGTTTCATCGGTTCCTGTTGTCCTTAATGTGATGGCATTGTCTTCTCTGTCATCTTCATAACGGGAATTCAGAAATGTCCGGATTCTGGTGTCACATTCCGATACGGTCGTGCCGTCAAAACCGGAGAATAGCTTCCAGTACGTAGAAAGATTCGCCGCAAATTCCTTGCCGATATTTTCCCAGCGATCCTCTTCTGTTTTCGGATAAAGAATAGCATCCAAATCCAGCAGAACACTGGTATATCCAAGTGCAGATTCCACACTCTTTACTTTCATCCAGGAACGGTATGTAAATTGCTCCTCTTCTTCCGATATCACTTTCTGGCTTGTAACCTGATCGTTCTGATATCTTACAATATCCCCCTCGGTATCCTTGGCTTTTACAACCGTACGAATCTGTTCAAGAACAGGCTGCTGCAATGCTTTTTCCATTTCTTCATCCGTCTGTTCTCCAGCGTAAAAAGAAGAAAAAGCAAACGTATTCAATTTTTTTTGCATGAACTCCTGATCTTCCTGCAGTTTCTGTATCACATCCGTTTCTGACTCACAAGTACCGGAAAGCCCTGTTTCCCCTTTTTGCTCATTAATCAGTTTCACATAATAGTTCAGCATACTGCCATCTGGTTTTGTTGTACTGCTGTAATCAAGCTTCGGCGCCAGCATACAGGTCAGTCCGAGATGATTCTTTTCATAAACAGAAGCAAAAGAGGGCAGATGATATCACGGTTAACAGCTGTTGCTGTGTTGCCGTAAATCTCCTGCATCTGTGCTGTATTTTCCTCTGTCAGAACCGGAAAATTAGCAGCAATCAGATTCTGTGCATTTACGACCGGGTAAATCAGATAATCTCTTGTCTCGTAAAGCATTCCGGTCAGGATTCCAAGTCCCGTTTCATCCTCCATATAATCTCCGTTTACTGCAAAAACATAGGCATTTCCCGTACTTTTTCGCCAGATTGCAACGGGATGTTCCTGCACTTTTAAGGTACTGTCTTCCGGAATACCTTTCATATAAGCTTTCGTACCACCTGCCAGTTTAAACCACGGAAAAGTCAGTTCAAGATCCTGCATCTTTTTCTCTTCCTGTTTCTTTCGCCTCATAAATGTTTTCTCCGCCAAGCATCAGATTCGCATACAAATCCATTCCCTTCACCGTTACCTGATCTGCTGTAATTTTTTTGATGCCAAGCAATTCCATGAATTTCTGATTCTTTTTTATCACAGAAACATCAGGCAGATTTGCAAATACAAGATGAATCCCCTGTTCTGTACATTTTTGCAGTTCCACGGTATCCTTTACGGTTGTCCAGTCTATATTTTCCGAATTCACAATCACCATTTCCGGCAGCCTGGTATCTTTTTTCTCCATTGCTTTCTCATATTTTGTTATCGATGAATAGACTGCTGACTCATATTTCATATACCGGCACCATTCCTGAACAACGGTACCGATAGAGTCGCTCTTTTCTGCTCCGATATAAACAATGGTTCCCCTGCTGCCCTCTATGTTAATCTGATCGGAAGCATCCACTGCTCCAAATGCTCCGCTTCCATCCGCTAACGTTTCTTTATCCTTCGCATATGCATTTGTATCGTAATAGTTCAGCTTTTCTCTTGCCACATTCAATCCCTGGAATAAGAAAAGAACGATCGCCATAATGATTGTAATTGCTACAAAATTTCTACGCGAAACCATCTCTATTCTTCCTCGCTTCCTGCCTTTGGCGTTGGATTGTTATATCCGTAATCAATTGCAAAATTGTACGGACTGTTTACGTTCTGCTGTACACGATAACAAATAAAACTGTCTGTTTCATAATAGACTTCCATCTCGTCTGGATAAAGTTCTTTAAATTTCTGTGTCCAGTAATAAATATGGCACATCGTATACCACCGGTTTTCTGCAAAATACGGTTCAATTCCGCCTGCTGACGGAAGGGATGCTTCTGCTCCCTCCACGGTTACTTCTTTGTGGTTGGTACTTCCCGCATAATCAATTGGAATTTTTTCCACAAAAAAATATACATTCTGTGTCGGCATAATGATCTCCGGATTTTTTTCCAGATCCTGCAGTTCACGCAGAAAAGTAATGGTCTCATAATGGTAGCCGTAAAACTCCGTCATTCGAAGTTCATCATCGGCAGAGCAGATGGTCCAGGTGAAATTCCTGTTTTCTTTTAAAATATTGGTAACGCAGGCAATCGCTCCATTATCTTCCAGAGCGTCTACAACAATCGGCTTTCTCAGAAGACCATTTGATATCACAGCAGAAACCGCTATGACTAAAGTAAGGATAGATGCAACATTGCTGACCCATCTTTTCTTCCACCATCGTATCAGGAGATGTACGATGGCATCTGCTCCCAGCGTCCATGAAAAACAAACCGAATAGCAAAGGAAAATGCTGCAGCGGTTTGGATCCATCAATGCCGGCAAATGCAGCAGGGATGCACATTGCAGACAGCACATACAGAGCAGATAAAAGGCAGTGGAAAAAATCACTCCCGCAAAATCAATCTCCCGTAAAAGCACCATCAAACTTCCAAGCGCAGCCAAAAGCACAATACTTCCCAGGGTAATTTCCACAATATATGGTTTTACATTCATCACATTTACGCGAATGCTGCTTCGAACTGCTGCAAATTTTTCTTTTAAACGTTCCTTTAATGGCTTCTGCTGCTCCTTCGCTTGTTCTGCCAGTTTCTCTTCAGCCGCTTTTTTCAGCGCCTCGACCTGTGATGCACTGACTGTTGAGCCGCCATTCCCTGTTTCTGTCCCCTCACTTTCCGAATGGTGCTCAGCTCTTGTATTTTCCACCAGAGAATCTGTCGCTTCCGTTTCATTCATCCTTTCCTCCATTGATAACACCTTAATCCCCAGTACAGGATCCCTGCAGTCCTTTTCCCATCGCAACACCCGCCGCCATGGGCAGTACAGAAAGCAGCACACTCAGGATTCCCGTTGCCATAATTCTGCGGAAATACTTCCACCGGGCAAACCGGAAACAAAAGCCGACTGCAACGCCAATGCAAAACAGCCCGGCGATCATCGTGCTGTAAAAGTGGATCGTCAGCGTAAGCGAAAATCCAATGGCAAACTGGATCAGATACCAACGGCAGTTTTGATCCAGTTCTTTTTTTTCATTCTCTTCTGCCTTCTGCTCTTTTGCAAATTCCTGAAAAAAACGGATCGCCATGCAGACAGACGTCAGAATAAAGATCATACTGAATTCCTGCGGCAGCGCACCTTCAAATCTTGCATACGTATTCCGGTTAAAATATCCATCACATAGAACAGCACGCCAAGATATGGAGTAAATCTTCCCTTGCACACCATTTTCAGCGCCACAACCATTGCCAGATATACAAAATATGTCTGCACTACGCCAAAGATCCGCAGCAAGACATACGTTTTGATCCCAAACACCATATGCAGATAATAAATCACGATGTGAAATCCATACGGGTACACACCTGCAACCCAGATGTTGTTCCGATCCAGCTCATTGATCCAGTAGTTGTGTACCGGGATATCACTGGCTTTATAACCGTAAGCTTCGATCATATTCGGCCCATAGACATACGTAATTGCCGCAATCGCGGCCCCCATCACAGCAAGCTCCAGCAGCACATTCAGCCATTGCTTTCTTTTTCCACGGAAAACCGCCTGTAAATGGTCCCTCGCAGCTGCACAAGCGAAGTTTTCTTTCCACGTTCTCCACTCAGCAGACGCTCTACATTCTCCAGAACCCACTCGATCACACCTGGAATCTTACTTCTTCTTTTCCAGATCCACACCAGAAGAAACGGCCCCACGGTGCCTGCCGTCAGTGTCACACGATTGCTGATATGAAGAAACTGCAGCAGATATACCAGATAGATGATATAAAAATTTCCCGCAAAAAAATATCCGGTCAGCTGTTCCGCAGCAGAAAAACGGCGGAACCGCTTCCGGAGTACCAGCCATGGGAGGAACAAAGTTACAATGCCATATGCCGCGACAATTTCCAGAAACTGTAAAATTGTAAGCCATTTCATTGTCATAATCTCTGTTCCTCCTTTCTGCTTTTCTTTTTCTTCCTGCTTAACTGAAAATCCGGATCAGCTCCAGCGTCTCATTATCAATAATAATATCAGACTCTTTCAGTTCCTGCAAAACTTCGAAGAATTTCTCTTTTTCCCCCATTGTGAAATACAGTTTTAACCGGCAGGTATACGCTGCCAGCGCATTTCCGTGCTGCCGTGCCAGACGCATACACCACTTTTCGGTTTCCGGAATTTTTTTTAAATCCAGAAGTTTCAGGCACAGTCCCTCGTACCGGTCTGCCGTAATTCGTGCACCGTTTTTCTGGTACAGCGATTCGGCCGCTTCTTCCAGCATATTGACATACTTGGTCTGCTCCATTGTTGTAAAAATTTTCTGACTTAAAATTCGATTCATATAATCGATCAGCATTTCTTCACATTCTGTTTCCGTCTCTGTTTCCTGCTGCATCTGCGTGTACATTTTCTGCACATTGGACCGGAAATCGTTCAGCTCATCCCGCAATACCGAGGCCGCATAATGGGATGTCTCAGAATCTTCGCTGTTCAGTGCCATGGTAATGGATTCCAGGGATTTTTGCATATCTCCGCGGATCACATTCAGCATCAGCATACGCATATTCCGCTTGTCACTGACGGCAAGCGATTCTTCCAGCGGCGCCATGTTGCGCTCCCGCTCCTCGTCCGCTTTCAGATGTGTCTGCACACGTTCCTTGCTGAAAATAACATCTTCCAGATCCGCCGACTGTCCGAATAAAAGATGCCGCGCGAGTTCTCCCGCCACAAAGAAGACGGGACCGATCACCGGTGCCAAAAGCATAACCGCCGCGCGGATTCTTCCGCCGGTGCGCTTTCCGGGCTCTTCTCTCCAGTGCTGCTCATTCCACAGGACATACGCCGCCGTGATGCACAGATTCAGTACCACAAGCAGCAGAAAATACGTTTCGATCCTGCTCATAGTTCCATCTCCTCTTTCATCCTGCACGGAAATCCTGCGCTCCTAAAACGCTCCACAACCATTCCCGCATCCTCTGCGCTCGTGTTAGCAAGCAGTGCGTACATCTTTCCGTCGGAGAGTTCTCCAAGGTAATCACTCTGGCGCATCATGCCGGAAAGCACGCCCGCGGCTTCCTCCCTGGAGATCTCCCCCTCCTCAAAGACAACAAGCGCACACTCCGTCAGCTTCTTCTCTCTCGCGTTAAGATAAGCATTCACCAGAGAAGCAAACGCATCCGCCTCCAAAATTCTGGTGCCGTGGATATAGCGTTGCTGTTCTAACGCCGAGAGATAACGGTTCGCGCGCACGACCGCGTTCTGGATCAGATAGCCGATCACAGTGAGCATATTCGCCTGTCCGAGCGTCATTCTCTCCCATGGGATTCCCCACACCATCAGAATCAGCTGCATCTCATCCTCCGAATAAATGGCATCCGCATCAGCGGATAGCGCTCATCCATGGTTTTGTTGATGAACACTTTTTTCTCCCGCAGCTTTTCATAGAGCTCTTCCATCTGCACATAGTGAATGGAATTTCCGAGCATGCGTGCCTTCGGCGAAGTTGCCGAGAACAGACGCGCATAGGAGTGGTTTGCCACCGTATAGATTGCGACATCCTGACTGTCCATCAGCTTTGCCAGCACCTCCGCGGCATAGAACAGCACTTCGCTCGGCTCGTACTTGTCCAGGCTGGACGTGATCTCATACAGCTTTCCGAAGCTGTCGTTCTGGTTGACGATCTGATTCGACAGAATCTCCTTGATGCGCACGTTGCTGCCATTGACATCCGAGATATCCTCCACCTGTCTGGAGAGGAAATCCACCTCATGGCGCTCCTCCTCCTCCACCGCATGCAGACGGTCACGCATATAGCCGATCACAAGTCCCAGAATCAGCAGCTGTGCAATCCATATGTACGTGTTGATGTCCAGCACCACATCAAAAACCGCTCCGCTGATACATCTGCACCGCAAGATACCCCGCCACCGCAAGTATCGAGGAGAATGTCGCCTGCTGCTGTCCGTAGGTAATGGCAAACAGCAGCACATACAGCAGATAAAAATCAATGTTCTGGAAATACGCACTCCCCGCCATCCAGTTATTTAACAGGAAAAACGGAAGGAAACAAAGCAGATTCTCCGCGAACGGAATCATCGCTCTTACGGCCTCTCGCGACCGCTCTCCGAACCGGCTCCATCCCTTTTTTCTGCTCTGTGTCCGCACAAAGGAAGATGCGTGCTGCCGGATGTACGCCGCCTCCCTGCCGATCTCAGTCTCGGGCTTATGTACAATGCGTATCCCAAACTCCTCCGCAAATCTCTTGTTGGACAAAACCGGCTCCATCCGCTCTCTTCCAGTGTCCTCTACGACTTTCACACCGTCCAGTTCCGCCGCCACGAGCTCCGCCGCGCTCTGTACGGAAATCGTCTCTCCGGAAGAAATCTGATAGACGCCGTACGTCATCTTTTTTGCCGTAATCACCGCATACAAAAACTCAACGGCGTCCGAATAGTGCAACAGCGCCACACGGTTGTGGGGATTTACCCGGATCTCACCGGTTTCCAGCCCCTCCACACTCATGCGGGCGCAGATATCACGCGCTTCCGCCCCGGTAAGCGGTTCCCCGTAGAGATGATCCAGCCGCAGCACGATCGTCTCATAGCCCATGTTAAAGTAACTGCGGCAGAGTTCCTCTCCCGCCGCAATCGCCTGCGCGCGTACCGTATAAGCCGCACAGTTTTCCTCGCACGAAATGTCCTGTGTATACTCTCCCCCGAAGACTTCCTCCGACGAGAGATACAAAAAGCGTCCCACATTACCAGCCGTCTCATTCATCAGCAGCTGAAACAGGCCTGAAGTGTACGCCGACGCCGTGCTGCTCCCCTTCCCCCAGAGAAAGCCTGTGTCATAGGCGCCCATAAAGACTGTCACATCCGGACGCACTCCCTCAAGCACCTCTCTGATGCACGGATTGTCGTATGCAAAATGATACGTCTCAAATA
>ENA-OQDW01000277-OQDW01000277.1-human-gut-metagenome-genome-assembly--contig:-NODE-277-length-22289-cov-3.134555_pt1 | contig 22289 bp, 28 predicted proteins | sample MGYA00242784_ERZ504613 | MGnify/ENA primary metagenome ERZ504613 (study PRJEB26092, sample SAMD00036330) | human gut metagenome | host: Homo sapiens | study: EMG produced TPA metagenomics assembly of...
TGTATGGATATGGTGAGAGCGGGGAGCTGAACGGAGCAGATCGTCTTGCAGAACATATAGAGGATATACCACAGTTGGTGATATGAGGATGAGTTCAGCTTTATCCGAAAGTAGAAGCTGTACACTGACAGAAGGCATAGGACTGACGGGAACGGCATAAATATTATAAAAATCCGAAGGATCCTGAAATATGATTTCCCTCAGTCTATGTATGATCGTAAAAAATGAAGAAGCAGTTCTTGATAGGATCTTGAAGCCGGTTTCTCAGGTGATGGATGCGATCCTGATCGCAGATACCGGTTCTTCAGACAGAACAAAAGAGATCGCGGAGCAGTATACGTCGCAGGTGTTTGATTTTCCTTGGTGTGATGATTTTTCTGCTCCGCGTAATTTTCTTCTGGAAAAAGTCCGCACCGATTACTGGATGTGGCTGGATGCGGATGATGTCCTGGATGAAGAAAATCTGGAAAAACTGAAGAGTCTTAAAGAAACTCTGGATCCCGGAACAGATGTTGTAATGATGGAATATGCGGCAGGGTTTGACCAGAGCGGGAGAACAACATTTTCATATTTTCGGGAGCGGATAATGAAAACATCCAGAAATTTCAGATGGAATGGGGCAGTTCATGAAACTGTGATTCCGGAGGGAAATATCATTTATTCAGATGTGGTGATCCGGCACCGGAAATGTGGAAAAGGTGATCCGGACCGTAATCTTCGCATTTATGAAAAAATGCTGGCAGGAGGAGAAACGCTGGAACCCAGACATCAGCTTTATTATGGGAGAGAACTGTATTATCATCAGCGTTATCCGGAGACAGAGGCTGTGTTGGTGGAGTTCCTGAAAAATCCATCCGGATGGCTGGAAAATAAGATCGATGCCTGTTTTGTACTTGGACAGTGCTACCGGAAAATGGGAGAAAAAAAGTACGCACTGGAAGCTTTTCTGTACAGTCTGACTATGGATGTGCCGAGGGCGGAAATCTGTTGTGAGGTCGGAAAGATTTTTCTGGAAAGAGAGCTTCCCAGACAGGCTGGCTATTGGTATGGGCAGGCGCTTACTGTGCCGTCAGATAAGAAAAAATGTGGATTTTTTATGGCTGAGTGTCATGGATTTGTGCCATATATGCAGCTTTGCGTTTGTTATGATAAGATGGGATGTCCGGAGCAGGCATTCTTTTTTCATAAGAAAGCGAAGGGACTGAAGCCGGAAGATCCGGGAGTATTGTATGACCAGAAATATTTCTGGGAAAAATATGGTCTGGTATAAAAGAAAAGATATCTTTATTATATTTTTCCTGGCAGGGTACAAGCTTGCGGGGATCCTATGCACAGGTAAAAGCTGTTGTCATATACTGTAGGGAAAGTTATTTTCCTATGAGGTGATCGAAGAATGCTGTTCAGGCATCGAAAACGTAAGGAAATGGAAATGCAGCAGGACAGTCATGAGGATTTGTCCTGTATGTCCTGTTATGGAAATCATAGTTCCTGTGGATGTGACAGATGTGGAACAAGAGGCTGCCCAGGCCCTGTGGACCTACAGGACCAACCGGTCCCAGAGGCTGTCCGGGAGTTCCGGGTCCTATGGGTCCTCAGGGACCGCAGGGGGAACCGGGAATACAGGGATATACGGGAGCCACGGGCCCGGCTGGAGCAACGGGTCCAGCGGGAGTCATCGGTCCGACGGGAGCAACAGGAGCCACCGGTCCTGCAGGAGTAACAGGTCCGACGGGAGCAACGGGAGCGACAGGAGCAACAGGAGCCACGGGTCCAGCGGGAACGACGGGGGTAACAGGTCCGGCTGGTGCGATCGGAGCCACGGGTCCAGCAGGTCCAACAGGAGCAACAGGAGCCACCGGCCCTGCCGGAACAGTAACCCCGGCAGCTGCTGTTGGAAATGCAACAACGGTAGATGATATTGTGGAGGATTTTAATGCACTTCTTGAAAACCTTCGTGATGCAGGACTCCTGGAAAGATAGTGAAATGATAAACACACGTTACTGTGCGGCTGCGTATTTTATGCAGCCGCTGCATATTCTCCATAAAAATATTTCATTGTAGCTTTCCGATGAAAGGTGCTATAATATTCTTATGTAAGTATGAACATGGGGGATGAAATCGTGAAAAAAACAAGTATGAGATCGATATGTGTAATGGATCGATCATGGACAAGCTGATTTCGTTTTCACTGCCGCTGATGCTGTCCGGTATCCTGCAGCTGATGTTCAATGCAGTGGATATCGTGGTAGTGGGACGTTTCAGCGGAAGTGAGGCGCTGGCGGCAGTAGGCTCCACTACCGCACTGATCAATGTGTTTACCAACCTTTTTATCGGGATTTCTCTTGGTGCCAATGTGCTGGCAGCCAGATTTTATGCTGCCGGTAAGGATGAAGAAATGTCAGAAACAGTACATACATCGATCCTGCTGGCTCTGATCAGCGGGATCATCATGGCAGTTCTGGGAGTGATCTTTGCCAGAATCTGCCTGGAACTGATGGATACACCGGACGATGTGATCGATCTTTCTACTCTTTATATGCGTATTTATTTCCTGGGAATGCCGTTTTTTATGCTGTATAACTATGGTGCGGCGATCCTGCGTGCTGTGGGAGATACCAAGCGGCCGCTGGTCTTTCTGATCATTTCCGGCTGTGCCAATGCGCTTTTGAATCTGTTTTTCGTGATCGTGTGTCATTTAAGCGTGGCCGGTGTGGGAATCGGAACGGTGATCTCTCAGCTGATCTCCTGCATTCTTGTCCTTCGGTGTCTGTATCAGACAGAGGGAAGCTATCAGCTGCGTTTTTCAAAACTGTCCATAAAGGGAGAGTACCTGAAGCAGATCTTCCAGGTGGGACTGCCTGCCGGGATCCAGAGTACAGTGATCAATTTTTCCAATGTACTTCTTCAGTCTTCTGTAAACTCCTTTGGTTCCATTGCTATGGCAGGATATACAGCAGCCAATAATATTTTTGGATTTCTGTATGTGTCCGTGAATTCGGTTACCCAGGCCTGCATGAGCTTTACCAGTCAGAATTATGGTGTGCGAAAACCGAAACGTATGGACCGGGTGCTTGTTGACTGTATGATCCTGTCCTTTGTCGTATCCTTTGCCATGGGCTGTGGTGCATACTTTTTCGGTCCGCAGCTTCTGAAGATCTATACGGAAGACCCTAAGGTTATCCAATGCGGAATGGAGATTCTTGTCTATACCACAGTTACCTATTTCCTTTGCGGACAGATGGATCTGTTTCCGGGAGCACTGCGCGGAATGGGACGCTCTGGTGTGCCGATGATCCTGTCTATTATCGGAACGGTCGGCCTTCGAATTGTGTGGATTTTCGGAATTTTCCCGGCTCACAGATCACTGAAAGTACTGTTTATTTCTTATCCGGCATCCTGGATCCTTACGATCATCATGCAGGTGACCTGTTTCTGGTTTGTAAGGCGGAAAGTTCACAGGCAGCTTCTGGGAGAGACTGCAGAATAAAAACGAATACACAGAATATCAGAAAAAGCGGATAGAATTCCGCTTTTCTGTGTTTACGGGGAAAATAAAACAGGTCAACTCATGTCCATTTTGCAAACAGGAGACATTGGAGCTGGAAAATAAAGAATATGGAGGAAACATGGAATTATTAAAACCTGATTATTACGACGAATTTACCTGTATTGCAGACAAATGCACCATCAGCTGCTGCAGGGAATGGAAGATCAACATAGATGATGAAACCTACAGAAACTGGAAAACCATCCAGCCGCCGTCAGAGGTGCCCGGACACAGAAGCTGCCTGCAGGCCTATACCATGAAAAAGGACGGCAGCCGGATCATGAAGATGACGGAAGAGCACGACTGTCCTTTTCTTGCAAAGAACAGACTGTGCTATCTGGTAAGTGCTTATGGGGATTCGATGCTTTCAGAGACCTGCCAGATTTTTCCAAGGGAGATCCACGAATTTCAGGATCATAAGGAAGCGACCATGATGCCCTGTTGCCCGGCTGTCCTGGACATCTGGAAGGAGAAGAAAAGAATCGCTTTTCCGGAAACTCCAAAAGAAAAGGAACAGCCGCTTTTTCTTGTGCGCCGGAAGGTTATGGATCTTATAATGGATCCTGAAAAAACACCGGAGGAAATCCTTCTTGAAAGTTTTTATGTTCTGAAGGAACTTCACTGGAACATGCCGCTTACCACAGAGCTTGTGGAAGATTATTTTTCAGAGAAAACGATTCGCCAACTGGAACATGCTATTAATGAAATAGAGCTGCCTGTTCTGGATACCATGGACGAATGCAATGAACTTTTGCAGGACCTGGCTGTAAATTACCGGAAAGAGGGACTTTACCGGAAATATCTGGAGCCGGTGATGGAACTTGCGGAGGAATTGTCCGAAGAATATGAGGAAGAGGAACTGGTGGAAGCCCGGGAGGATTTTTATCGGAAATTTCGTGTATATGAAGACCTTCTCCGGAGCTTTCTTGCCAACGAAGTATATTCAGATCTTCTGACACCGGAGGGAGATTTGGAAGATGCCCTGGTCCATATGCAGTGGATCGGTATGGAATATGCCACCATCCGCCAGGCTGTTTTTCTTCGGTGGCAGAAAGATGGACGGGGATCTCTTCCCTACGAAACACTCCGGGATTATATGGTAGTGATCTCCAGAATGACCGGATATGAGGAAGACGATATCCGGGAATATCTTGAGAACAGTTTTGAAGAGCTTCTGTGGGAGTGGGGATATTTTGCGCTGATCACAGGGAAATGACTTTATAACTTAAAGTTATATTAAGTATTAAAAATATACATTTTAATTATATGACGTTTTGTGTTAGAATATAGGACGAAAAGGGTAACAGAGGAATGTTAACCCGGAAATGGATAACGATCAGAAAGGAACTTGTTTTATGGATAAGGGAACGATTTTTAAATTTCATAATGACCTTGATACCGATCAGATCATTGCATCCCAGTATCTGCTTCTGCCGAATTTGGATGAAATGAAGGACCACACATTTGAATCACTGGATCCGGATTTTCCAAAAAGGTTAAACCGGGAGATTTTGTAGTTGGAGGAGAGAACTTCGGATGCGGATCCTCCAGAGAGCAGGCACCGGGTGTTCTTAAGGCACTTGGAGTAAAGGCAGTTATTGCGAAATCTTTTGCTCGTATTTTTTTCCGTAATGCCATTAACATCGGACTTCCGGCAATTGTCTGTAAGGATCTCCCGGATGCTGTGAAGACAGGAGATACCCTGGAGCTTCATATGTCCGAGGGAACTGCTGTTGCCAATGGTAAGACTTATTCCTGCACAAAACTGCCGGAATACATGCAGAATATACTGAATCAGGGCGGCCTTATCGCTTCTCTGAACCGTGAGGAGGAATAAGAGATGGGAATGACGATCGCAGAAAAAATCATCGCGGCAGCGGCTGGAGTGGACAGTGTAAAACCCGGAGATATCTATACGGTTTCACTGGATCATCTGATGAGCAATGACGGAACCACACATCTGACTGTTGATATGTACAACAATAAATTAAAAAATCCTCATATTGCAGATACAAAGAAGCTGGTATTAATCGTAGACCATAACGTACCGTCTGACAGCCCGAAAACAGCGGCATCCCAGAAAAAGATGAGAGATTTTGCAAGAGAAAATAATATTGATTTCTGGGAAGGAAAGGGTGTCTGCCACCAGATCATGATCGAGAATTATGTCCGTCCGGGACAGCTGATCTTCGGTGCTGACAGCCATACCTGTTCCTACGGAGCACTTGGTGCTTTCGGTACCGGTGTAGGATGCACAGATTTCCTTTACGGAATGGTGACCGGAACATCCTGGGTCATGGTTCCGGAAACCGTAAAATTTAACCTGACAGGGAAGCTTCCTGAGGGTGTTTACGCAAGAGATCTGATCCTTACCATTATCGGTGAGATCGGGGCAAACGGCTGCAACTATCAGGCAATGGAGTTTACCGGTGAGGGCGCCAGAACTTAAGCATCAGCGACCGTATGGCACTTTGCAACATGGCTGTTGAGGCTGGTGCGAAGACAGGAATCTTTGAGGCTGATGATAAAGCTCTGGAATATCTGAAAGAGCATGGACGTGAGCCAAAAGCGGTATATCATAGCGATCCGGATGCTGTTTACGCAAGAGAGTATACCTTTGATCTTTCAAAAGTCCGTCCGGTTGTAGCGAAGCCAGACTTTGTTGACAATGTGGTTCCGGCTGAGGAAACCTGCGGCATCAAGATCAACGAAGCGTTCCTTGGCTCCTGCAATAACGGCCGTATTGAAGACCTCCGTGTAGGCGCAGAGGTGATCAAAGGCAAAAAAGTTGCAGAGGGAGTTCGTTTCCTGGTTGTTCCTGCAAGCCAGACCATTTATCGTCAGGCATTAAAGGAGGGGCTTATCGATATCTTCATGGAAGCAGGGGCTATTGTTATGAACCCGAACTGCAGTGTATGCTGGGGAAGCTGCCAGGGTGTTATCGGCGAGAATGAGGTTCTGATCAGCACAGGAACCCGTAATTTCAAGGGACGTGCAGGGCATCCGAGCTCCAAGGTTTACCTGGGATCTGCGGCAACAGTTACTGCATCTGCCGTTGCAGGTGAGATCGCAACTGCTGACAGAGTATAAGAGTTTCAGAAAAGATTTAAATAATATATTCAGAAATTATCAGAGGATGATCCGTTTCGGCGTGGGTTCTTATAACAGAGCAGACAGAAAACATTTGCCTGATGATACGGAACGGAATAAACAGGAGATATACATATGGAAGCATTTACAGGAAAAGTGTGGGTACTTGGTGATGATATTGATACGGATATCATTATCCCGACGGAGTACCTTGCACTGAAAACCATTGACGATATGAAACAGTACGGATTCAGCCCCCTTCGTCCGGAGCTGGCCGGACAGATCCAAAAGGGCGACATTATTGTAGCAGGAAAGAACTTCGGATGCGGATCCTCCAGAGAGCAGGCACCGGAGATCATCAAGGCACTGGGTGTGCAGTGTGTCATTGCGAAATCTTTTGCCCGGATCTTTTTCCGCAACTCCATTAACAACGGCCTTCTTCTTATTGAGCAGCCGGATCTTCATGACAATGTAAAAGAGGGAGATCAGGTTACGGTAGTAATGAATGAGCATGTAGAGCACAATGGAAAACAGTACCCGATCGCTTCTCTTCCGGAGAATCTGATGGATATCATCCAGGCTGGCGGACTGGTAAAAGCCATGCGTAAGCTGAACGGCCTGGACTAAAAAACGGAGAGGAGAGAAATAATGGGCGAGACGATCATTGAAAAAATTATCAGACATAATACAGGCAAGGCAGTAAAACCTGGTGATATCGTGACGGTCAATGTGGACAGAGTGATGATCCATGATATCTTTATTCCGTTTGTAGCGGAAAAATTTGAGGAGATGGGCTTTCAGAAGCTGTGGGATTCGGACAAGGTTGTTCTGATCTATGACCATCTTGTACCGGCAAGTCAGCAGGATGATACCAGACATTTCCATGTGGGAGATGCTTTTGCAGCTAAATATGGCATGAAAAACGTACACAGAAGTGACGGTATCTGTCATCAGCTTATGACTGAGGCAGGTTATGTTAAACCGGTAATATTGTATTTGGCACAGACAGCCATACCACGACTTATGGATGTGTCGGTGCGTTTTCTTCCGGCATCGGTTACACAGAGATGGCCAGCATCTTGGGAACAGGAACCATGTGGATCAAGGTTCCGGAAACCATAAAGGTTGTGATCGACGGAGAACTTCCGGAGAATGTCATGTCCAAGGATATCATCCTCCGCCTGATCGGTGACCTTCGTGCAGATGGAGCTACTTACCGTGCTCTGGAATTTTGCGGAAGCACCATTGAAAATATGTCTGTGGCAAGCCGTATGACTATGGCGAATATGGCAATTGAGGCCGGTGCGAAATGTGCACTTTTCACACCGGATGAGAAGACAGCTGCTTACTGCAACGTAGAGCTTGATGATTATCAGAAGAGTCTTGTGGGAGATGAGGATGCTGTCTACATGAAGACCATAAGTTATAAAGCAGAGGATTTTGTGCCGGTAATGGCATGTCCGTCTCAGGTGGACAAGATCCGTGATGTCAGTGAGCTTCAGGGTGAGACCATCGACCAGGTATTCATCGGTTCCTGTACCAACGGACGTCTGGAGGATCTTATGGCGGCAGCAGAGGTGCTGAAGGGCAAAAAGGTTGCAGACTTTGTAAAGCTGATCGTGACTCCTGCCAGCCGCAAAATTTACCGTCAGGCTATTGAGCTTGGCATTCTGGATACTCTTGCGGAAGCAGGGGCTATCATTACACATCCGGGTTGCGGACTTTGCTGCGGAAGGACCGGCGGAATCCTGACAGACGGTGAAAAGGTCGTGGCAACCAACAATCGTAATTTCCTGGGACGTATGGGAACTTCCAAGGTTCAGATCTATCTGGCATCTCCGAAAACAGCAGCAGCCTGTGCCGTTGCAGGCAAGATCGTAATGCCGGAATAAGAAGCAGAAGATTCTGAGAGAAATACTGTTGCCAGAAACAGATAAAGAAACGTATGAGAAAGACAGATTTTCGCAGAGGCGTCAGTCTGTCTTTTTTTACCGGATCAGAAGGATCCGGGATAAGTCATTTTTACAGAAAATGGGATTTATTGTATTATAATAACAGCCAGTGTGACAACATAACATATATTACATAAGACTCGAGGGATAAGGGTATGGAGAAAAGATCAACCATCAGTAAAAAGACACTGAAGATCATACTTGGGATCTGCATTGGCGTAACGATCCTGGCAGTGGCAGGGTTATTTGTCTATACATACTTGGCAGATCACAATACGCTGGGACGGAAGATTTCCATATGGGGAGTGGATGTTTCCGGACTGGATGCAAAGCAGGCAGAAGAAAAGATCACTGCGGAATTTGCAGATCGTCCGGTATCCTTTCAGGAAAATGATCAGGAAGTTTACAGTACTACTTTGAAAGAGCTGGGCTACAGTCTCAATGAAGAAGCCCTTCTGAGTAAGCTTACAGAAATTCAGAAACAGCGGGAAGAGAGCCGGAAGCTTTTTCCAAAGGAAGAAAATATAGAACCGGAATGTCAGATCGAGGAAGATGAGGAGCAGGAAAAGCAGGCTCTCGATCTTTCAAATTTCGGTACGGAAGAAAGAAAAGCTTCTGTTGATGCAGCCATTCAGTACGATAAGGAGAAAAAAGAATTCACCCTTGTGAAACAGGTACAGGGGACGGAGATCGATCCGGATAAGCTGGAGACTACCGTGGACACAAATCTGAACGCAGCATTTGATACGGCTCTGCTTGGGGATACCATCACAGTACCGATCAACAAGCATGTGTATGTAAGCCCGACGGTCACTGTAACAGAGGATATGAAAAATAAGATTACAGACCTGAACAGCCAGCTGAAGAAATACCGCAGCAGTACAGTAACTTATACATTCGGAAGTGAAACGGCTGTTCTGGATTCCGATACGATCACATCCTGGCTGAAGGCTGAGGGGGAGACGCTGACTTTAGATGAAGAAGCCATTAAAGCCTACATCAGTGAGCTTGCCAACAAATACAATACCATTTATGTTCCCCGCACCTTTCATACATCTGCGGGAACGGATGTGACCATTGAGGGAAATGAGTACGGATACCGGATCGATCAGGACGGAGAATATGCGCAGCTTCTGGAAGACCTGAAAAGTGGTACTGCTGTAACAAGAGAGCCTGTTTACAGCAAAAAAGGATACCAGAGAAACGGAACAGACGATCTGGCAGGCAGTTACATAGAGGTCAGTCTGGATGCACAGCATTTGTGGCTGTACAAGGACGGATGCCTTGTGACGGAAACAGATATTGTCAGCGGTAAGCCGGTGAAGGGGCGTGAAACATATCGTGGTGCATGGCCGATCGCCTACAAGGCGAGTCCCTTTAACCTTACCAGCAATGAATATGGTTACGATGTAAAGGTTAATTACTGGATGCCTTTTGTCTACGGACAGGGACTTCATGATGCGTCCTGGCAGTCATCCTTTGGCGGGAACCGTTATAAAACCAACGGAAGCCACGGCTGCATCAATCTGCCTAAGGATCAGGCAGCACTGATCTATAACACCATTGATGCAGGTTATCCGATCATTATTTACTGATAGGAGCAAAAAAGCTTCGGAGAGATCCGGAGCTTTTTTATGCCCGAAAATGAAAATTATCATGGAAGCAGGATCGTAAATGATAAGGCTTTTCAAAAGTACGTTAAAAAAAACACAAAAAAAATATCGAAAAAGCCTTGTCGAAACAGAAATAACGTGATATGATGATTTCGGAAATCGAGCTAATACACTTCTTAATTGCGGAGGAAGAGTGTTTTTCTCTTTTATTTGGGTGCAAATTGATAAAAAACTCAAATAAGTGTTAGTTGAGATTTCATTTTTTTATTCATGTATCGTTAAAAAAAAGACAATATATGAACAAGAATATCTACTATAAACGTCAGATTTTAGACTAAGAAAGGATAATGAAAGGTATGAAGTACAGTTATTATCCGGGTTGCACCCTGAGAACAAAGGCCAAAGATCTGGATGAGTATGCCAGAGCCAGTGCCGCAGCCCTTGGGTTTGAGCTTGAGGAGATCGAGGACTGGCAGTGTTGTGGTGGTGTTTATCCGCTTGGCACAGACGAGATCGCCACAAAGCTTTCTTCCGTCCGTGCGTTAAACCAGGCAAAAGAAAAAGGCCAGGATCTGGTGACGATCTGTTCAGCCTGTCATCATGTGATCAAGCGTGTCAATGATGATATGAAAAATGTGGAAGATATCCGGACCAGAGCCAACAATTATATGCAGCTGGAAGCTCCCTATGAAGGAGAGACAACCGTTCTCCATTATCTGGAAGTTCTCCGGGACAGAGTCGGTTTTGATAAACTGAAAGAAAAAGTAGTAAATCCTTTTACCGGAAAGAAGATCGGAGCCTATTACGGATGTCTGCTTCTGAGACCTGGAAAGATCATGGCATTTGATGATCCGGAAAATCCAAGGATCATGGAGGATTTTATCCGTGCCCTTGGCGCTGAGCCTGTGATCTATCCTTACAGAAATGAATGCTGTGGAGGATATATATCCCTGAAAGAAAAAGAAATGTCACAGAATATGTGTGAAAAGATTGAAGAAAGCGCAGCAGGCTTTGGCGCAGATATGCTGATCACTGCCTGTCCGCTTTGCAAATACAATCTGAATAAAAATTCCGGAAATAAAATGCCGGTTTACTATTTTACAGAGCTTCTGGCAGAAGCCCTTGGCGTCAAAGAGGAGGTGGCAAAATGAGAGATAACCATTCTGCTGCGGAAAAAATAAAGGAGATCAGCGGGACCAATCCTCTGAAATGTATGAAGTGTGGCAAATGCTCTGCTACCTGCCCATCCTTTGACGAGATGGATATCAAGCCTCATCAGTTTGTGTCCTACGTGATCAATGAAAATATCGAAGCACTTGTAAATTCAGCATCCCTGTGGAAATGTCTTTCCTGTTTTGCTGTGTGGAGCGCTGTCCGCGAGACGTAAAACCCGGAAAGATCATTGACGGGGCAAGACAGCTGGTTGTTCGGGAAAAAGGCGGAGACTATCTTTCACCAAATGAAATTCCGGAGCTTCTTGATCCGGAGCTTCCTCAGCAGCTGCTTGTAAGTGCGTTCAGAAGATACAGGAGGTGAGAAAGTGCAGAGAATCGGTGTATTTGTCTGTCATTGCGGAAGTAATATTGCCGCTACGGTAGACGTGAAAAAGGTTGTGGAGATCATTGCAAAAGAGCCAGGAGTTGTCCATACAGAAGATTATCAGTATATGTGTTCCGAAGCAGGACAGTCCAGGATCCAGGAAGCCATCCGTGAAAAAAATCTCACAGGAGTGGTTGTCTGTTCCTGTTCTCCGCGTATGCATGAGGCAACTTTCCGTAAGGCAGCGGAAAAGGCCGGCCTGAATCCATATATGGTGGAGATCGCAAATATCCGTGAGCACTGTTCCTGGATCCACAAGGATATGCAGGAGGCTACGGAGAAGGCCGTGATCCTTGCAAGAGCAGCAGTAGCAAAAGTCAATTTAAATGCTCCTCTTCAGCCGGGAGAAAGCCAGGTTACAAAGAGAGCCCTGATCATCGGAGGCGGTATCGCCGGAATCCAGACGGCTCTTGATATTGCCGATGCAGGCTATGAAGTTGATATTGTGGAAAAAACACCAAGTATCGGCGGAAGAATGTCACAGCTTGACAAAACCTTCCCTACTCTGGATTGCTCCGCATGTATCCTTACTCCAAAAATGGTGGAGGCTGCAGCTCACGAAAAGATCAATATCTATACATACAGTGAAGTAGAAAAAGTTGCAGGTTTTGTAGGAGATTTTACTGTTGATATCCGCAAAAAAGCGCGAAGTGTCAACATGGACAAATGTACAGGCTGTGGAGTCTGCCAGGAAAAATGTCCTTCCAAAAAGATTCCAAATGAGTTCAACAGAGGCTGAACAACCGGTCAGCTATTTATACTCCGTTTGCACAGGCGATTCCAAATGTTCCTGTGATCGATAGAGAGCATTGCCTGAAATTTAAGACAGGCAAATGTGGTGTCTGCTCCAAAGTATGTCAGGCAGGAGCCATTGATTACGATCAGCAGGATGAGATCGTAACACAGAAATACGGAGCAATCGTGGTGGCAACCGGATTTGATACCATCAAGCTTGACAAATATGATGAATACGCATACAGCCAGAGCAAGGATGTGATCACATCTCTGGAGCTGGAGCGTATCATGAATGCTGCAGGACCTACAAAAGGACATCTTGAGCGCCTTTCCGATGGAAAAGCACCGAAGGAGATCGTATTTATCCAGTGTGTTGGAAGCCGTTGCTCCGATGACCGTGGAAAGCCATACTGTTCCAAGATCTGCTGTATGTACACAGCTAAGCATGCCATGCTGATCCGTGATAAATATCCGGATACCAATGTGACGGTATTTTATATTGATGTCCGTACACCTGGTAAAAACTTCGATGAGTTTTACAGAAGAGCAGTTGAGCAGTATAACGTAAACTACATCAAAGGTCAGGTAGGAAAAGTAATTCCGCAGCCGGATGGAACACTTCTTGTTCAGGGCTCGGACCTTCTTGATAATAAGCAGATCTTCAAGAAAGCAGATATGGTAGTTCTTGCAACAGCCATTGAACCGAATCCGGATGTACGTAAGATTGCTACTATGCTTACTGCAAGTATTGACACCAACAATTTCCTTACAGAAGCCCATGCAAAGCTTCGTCCTGTAGAATCACCGACAGCAGGAATTTTCCTTTCCGGTGTATGCCAGGGACCAAAGGATATACCGGAGACAGTTGCCCAGGCAGGAGCTGCGGCTGTTAAGGCCATAGGACTTCTTGCAAAGGACAAGCTGACAACCAATCCATGTACGGCAAAATCCGACGAGCTTCTCTGTAACGGATGCTCTACCTGTGCAAATGTATGTCCTTACGGAGCGATTTCCTATGAGGAGAAACAGGTCAACGATCACGGTATCCGTGAGACAAGAAGAGTTGCGGTTGTCAATACAGCACTTTGCCAGGGCTGCGGTGCCTGCACAGTAGCCTGCCCGTCAGGAGCCATGGACCTTCAGGGCTTCTCCAACAGACAGATTATCGCGGAGGTGGATGCAATATGTCGATAGAAACAAAGGAAGAATTCAGACCAAAGATCGTGGCATTCTGCTGTAACTGGTGCAGCTACGCCGGAGCAGACCTTGCCGGAAGCAGCCGTTTGAGCTATCCGGCGGATGTAAAGATCATCCGTGTTCCATGTTCCTGCCGTGTCAATCCCATGTTCATCCTCCGTGCCTTTGAAAAAGGAGCCGATGGTGTGATCATGTGCGGATGCCATCCGGGAGACTGCCATTACAGTACCGGAAACTATTATGCAAGAAGACGTATGACACTTCTGTTTTCAATGCTGGATTATATTGGGGTGGAAAACGGAAGAACACGTGTGGAATGGGTATCTGCCGCAGAAGGCGTGAAATTTTCACAGACTATGAATGAGTTTGTTGAGAAGATCCATTCACTTGGTAAAAACGTGAGATTGGAGGATATAAGATGCAGGAGCTGATAAAACGTGCAAAAGAACTGCTTGCAGATGGCACGGTAGTCCGGGTTCTTGGGTGGAAAGCCGGAGATCTTGCCTTTAATCCGGAACCAGCCTATTTTGAAACACCGGAATCTCTGGAGGATTTTGTCTATGATGGATTCTGCGGTGCCAATTTAAGCAAATATATGATCGAAGCTTCCAAGCTGGAAGGAAAAACCATGGTCTGTCTGAAGCCCTGCGATACATATAGCTTTAACCAGCTTTTGAAAGAGCATCGTGTAGACAGAGAAAAAGCCTATATCGTAGGTGTTGGCTGTAAAGGAAAGCTGGATATTGAAAAGATCCGCAAAATGGGGATCAAGGGTATCCGGGGAATTTCCGGAGCAGAGATTACCGGAGATGCTGAGACATTGACTGTGGATACTGTTTACGGAGAAAAAACCTGTGCATACAAAGATGCCATGCTGGAACGCTGCCATGTATGTAAAGGAAAAGAGCATAAAATTTACGATGAACTGATCGGTGAGTCAAAGGAGACAAAGGACGCTGACCGTTTCGCAGAAGTTGAGCGGATCGAGCAATGAGTCCGGAAGAAAAATTTGCATTCTGGCAGAGCGAGCTGAGTAAATGTATCCGCTGTAATGCCTGCCGTAATGTATGTCCGGCCTGCAGCTGCCGCAAATGCGTTTTTGACAGCAACAAGTTCGACAGCGCCCAGAAGGCAAATGTGGATTCCTTTGAGGAAAAGATGTTCCATGTGATTCGTGCCTTCCATGTAGCCGGAAGATGTACGGACTGTGGCGAGTGCAGCAGAGTCTGCCCGCAGGGAATTCCCCTTCATCTGTTTAACCGTAAGTTTATCAAGGATATTGATGCGTTTTACGGTGAGTATCAGGCAGGCGAGGATGCGGAGTCAAAGGGTCCGCTTACCAGCTTTACCTTTGAGGATGTAGAGCCAGGGATCGTGGCAGAAAGGGGATAATGTATGTATAAGATCGCAGTAGAAAATCTGCCGGCATTATTCCGGAAAATTGCCGCAGACCAGGAATTATATTTACCGGTAAAGGTAAGTGAGCAGGTGAACTTCAAGGCATGGAGCGAGGATGCAGAAGTTTCCCTTGAAACACTGAAAACCGTGAAATCACCGAAGGATGCTTTCTTTCCGCAGAGTGAAAATCTCTATATCTGTAAAAAGATGGGAAAAATATCAGCATTGAGCCTCAGGCACTAAAAGACCAGAATTTTGTCGTATTCGGAATGAGAGCCTGTGATGTACAGGGCGTGAAAGTTCTCGACAATGTGTTCCTTGGGGATCCGGTGGATACTTTTTACCAGGCAAGAAGAGAACATGGAACTATTGTAGCGCTTGCCTGTCATGAACCGGAGGAAAGCTGCTTCTGTAAAGTATTTGGCATTGACGCTGCAGATCCGGAAGCAGATGTTGCAGCCTGGATCATCGAGGGAGAGCTTTTCTGGAAGCCTCTCACAGAAAAAGGAAATGCTTTGACAGAAGCTGTGAAGGAGCTCTTGGCAGATTCTGATGAGACAAAGGTAGAAGCGGAAAAGAAGGCGATCCGTGATATTATCGAGCTTCTTCCATATACACATCTTTCACTGGAAGGATGGGCGCAGGAAGAATATATGGACCGTTTCAATTCTCCTGTATGGGAGAAACTGTACAAGCCTTGTCTTGCCTGCGGAACCTGTACCTTCGTATGTCCGACCTGTCAGTGCTATGACATTAAGGATTACGACACAGGGCACGGTGTTCACCGTTACCGCTGCTGGGATTCCTGCATGTACTCTGATTTTACCATGATGGCTCACGGAAACAACCGTACCAGCCAGATGCAGAGATTCCGTCAGAGATTTATGCATAAGCTTGTTTATTATCCGTTAAATAATGACGGCATGTTCTCCTGTGTTGGCTGCGGCCGTTGCGTGGAGAAATGTCCGGAATCTTTAAATATCGTAAAAGTCATCAAGGCCTTTGAAAAACAGGGAGGTGAAAAGAATGAGTGAATGTACCTGTCATAAAAATTATACACTGGATACGCTGATCCCCAAGGTTGGCGTGATCACAGATATCCGTCAGGAGACACCGGATGTAAAAACCTTCCGTGTGGAAACACCGGAGGGTGGAAAGCTTTTCGAGCATATGCCAGGACAGTGTGCCATGGTCTGTGCACCAGGTGTCAGTGAAGGTATGTTTTCTATTACTTCTTCTCCTACTGTAAAGGATTATCAGGAATTCAGCATCAAAAAATGCGGATCCCTTACCGATCATCTCCACAGCCTTCAGGTTGGAGATGAGATCGCAGTCCGCGGACCATACGGAAATCATTTTCCTGTGGAAGATAAGTTAAAGGGAAAAAATCTCCTGTTCATCGCAGGTGGAATCGGTCTGGCACCTCTTCGTTCCGTGATCAATTATGTGCTGGATAACCGTGAGGATTACGGAACAGTAGATATTCTCTATGGTTCCCGTTCCGCAGATGATCTGGTGCAGCTTAAGGAAATCCAGGAAGTATGGATGAAACAGAAGGTGTAAATGTATATCTTACCATTGACCGCGAGCAGGAAGGCTGGGACGGTCATGTGGGATTTGTTCCGAATTATCTGAAGGAGATTGGTTTTGATACCAATAAGACCGCTCTGGTCTGCGGCCCGCCGATCATGATCAAATTTGTTCTGGCAGGACTGGAAGAGCTGGGCTTCTCCAGAGATCAGGTATATACCACACTGGAGCTTCGTATGAAATGCGGTGTCGGAAAATGCGGCCGCTGCAACATCGGAGACAAATACGTCTGCAAAGACGGCCCGGTATTTAGGTGTGATGAGGTTGATGAATTACCTAATGAGTACTAAGTTATAGATTGCACCTTAAGAAACTTTCAAATATATGCGCTGGTTATAGCCAGTACACAGCCATGTGGAACAGCCATCTCGCTAAGATGCCCATTTTAGGAGCGGTTTTAGCGGCGCTGAAATCCAGTACTTACGAAGACTTAGGAGTGAAGTCTCTCCTGAACTCCTTAGTCGCAGTTAGTACTTAGTTCAGCAGAGCGTTGCGATGGGCACGTGTGAGATGGCTGTTCCACATGGCGTACGATTTGGATAAAAGAAAGGACACCAACATGGAAAATAATATGGTAAACGTATATTTTTTCGGTAAAAAATACAGCGTTCCCGGTGATCTGACCATTATGACAGCTATGGAATATGCCGGTTATACATTAAAAAGAGGATGCGGCTGCAGACACGGATTCTGCGGTGCCTGTGCGACCATCTACAGGATCAAGGGACAGAATGAGCTGAAAACCTGTCTCGCCTGTCAGACACAGGTGCAGGAGGGAATGTATGTGGCAAGTATCCCGTTCTTCCCTACAGACAAGAGACTTTATAATATAGAAGATCTTAAGCCGAACCAGCAGGTAATGATGGAGCTTTATCCGGAGATCTACAGCTGCATCGGATGCAATGCCTGCACAAAGGCCTGTACACAGGACTTAAATGTCATGCAGTATATTGCATATGCTCAGAGAGGCGAACTTGAAAAATGTGCAGAGGAATCCTTTGACTGTGTAAGCTGCGGCTGCTGTTCCGTAAGATGTCCGGCAGGAATTTCCCATCCGATGGTAGGCCTTCTGGCAAGACGTCTCACCGGAAAATATATTGCGCCGAAAAGCGAGCATCTGGAGAAACGTGTGGAAGAGATCCACGAGGGCAAATTTGACGATATGATCGAGAAGATCATGCAGAAGCCGATCACAGAGATGCAGGAACTTTACAACAGCAGAGAAATCGAGAAGTAGGAGGGCGTAAAACATGTATGCACCATATCCAGAAAATATGATGGAATCCATCAAAAAGGTAGAGGCTACAAGAGCGGAGCGTATGGCAACAGAGCCAAGACGTCTGAGTGCAGATGAGAAAGATGCTCTTCTCAAAAAATTCCATCCGGACTATAACCCGGATGCATTTGCAGAGATCAAGGTAGGACCGAACAAGGGACAGAAAGCACCACTGGAACTGACAAAAATGCTCCATTCAGAAAGCCGTCTGCTCAACGAAAAAATCGATCTTACAAAAATCGATTATGATGTAGATGTACTGATCATCGGCGGTGGCGGAGCAGGCTCTTCCTGTGCCATCGAGGCCCACAACGCAGGTGCCAACGTTATGATCGTTACAAAGCTCCGTATCGGTGATGCCAACACCATGATGGCAGAAGGCGGGATTCAGGCAGCAGATAAAGAAAATGATTCCCCGGTACAGCATTATCTGGACTGCTTTGGAGGCGGACATTTTGCAGCAAAACCGGAGCTTGTAAAAAGACTGGTAATGGAAGCACCGGATGCGATCAAATGGCTCAACGACCTTGGTGTTGAGTTTGATAAAGCAGAAGACGGAACCATGGTCACTACACATGGCGGCGGTACCTCCAGAAAGAGAATGCATGCTGCAAAGGATTATTCCGGATCAGAGATCATGCGTACTATCCGTGATGAGGTCTTAAATCTTAAGATCCCGGTAGTGGAATTTACCTCCGCTGTAGAACTTCTGAAGGATGAAAAAGGTCAGACTGCTGGTGCAGTTCTTCTCAACATGGAAACCGGAGACTATTCCGTTGCAAGAGCAAAAACAGTTGTAATTGCAACCGGTGGTGCAGGAAGAATGCATTATCAGGGATTCCCGACCTCCAATCACTACGGAGCAACTGCTGACGGACTCGTGCTTGGATACAGAGCAGGCGCTTCCCTTCTTTACCAGGATTCTATCCAGTATCATCCAACAGGTGCGATCTATCCGTCACAGATCCTTGGTGCCCTGGTAACAGAGAAGGTTCGTTCCGTTGGTGCACAGCTTGTAAATGCAAACGGAGAAGCTTATATTCATCCGCTGGAAACCCGTGACGTAAATGCTTCCGGTGTTATCCGCGAGTGTGAGGAAGGCCGTGGCGTGGAAGTTCCAGGTGGACGAAAAGGTGTATGGCTGGATACTCCGATGATCGAGATTCTGGGCGGTGAGGGAACTATCGAAAAGAGGATCCCTGCCATGTTCCGTATGTACATGAATTACGGCATTGATATGAGAAAAGTCCCGATCGTGATCTACCCGACCCTTCATTATCAGAACGGCGGACTTGAGATCAACGGAGACGGCTTTACAAAAGAAATCCCGAACCTTTTGGTTGCAGGAGAGGCAGTAGGCGGAATCCACGGAAGAAACCGACTGATGGGCAACTCTCTTCTTGATGTAATTGTATTCGGACGAAATGCAGGTAAAAAAGCAGCTGCCAAATGCAAAGAGGTAGAGCTTGGCACCATGAATCTGGATCATATCAGAAAATATGAAGAGGAACTGAAAAATGCAGGAGTTGATACAGGAGATGTATCTCCTATGCTTCTGCCGAAATATGCCCGCCACGAACGTTAACAATATGTTATGATAATAAAAACATATGAGATAAGCGAAAGGAGTCTATTATGAGAGAAATCGAAGTAAGCAGACTTACAGAGGTTATCGAAAAACTCTGTATCGAAGCCAATGAACATCTCCCGGAAGATGTGAAGGATGCTATCAAAACCTGCCGTGCCTGCGAGGACGGCGAGATCGCAAAAGGTGTCCTTGATAACATTATCGAGAATTTTGATATTGCGGACAGTGAGAATGTTCCGATCTGTCAGGATACCGGAATGGCATGCGTATTCCTTGAAATTGGTCAGGATGTCCACTTTACAGGCGGAGATTTAAATGATGCCATTAATGAAGGTGTACGCCGCGGATACGATAAAGGTTACCTGAGAAAATCCGTTGTCAAGGATCCGGTACGCCGTGGAAACACAGGTGACAATACACCGGCTATGATCTATACAGAGATCGTTCCTGGAGATCAGGTGAAAGTAACTGTAGGACCAAAAGGCTTCGGAAGCGAGAATATGAGCCAGATCCGTATGTTCAAGCCATCTGCAGGCCTTCAGGGAATCAAGGATTTCATTCTTGAGGTTGTAGAAACTGCAGGTCCGAACCCATGTCCTCCTATGGTAGTTGGTGTTGGTATCGGAGGAACTTTTGACAAATGTGCACTTCTTGCAAAGAAAGCGCTGATGCGTCCTCTGAATACAGAGAACCCGGATCCTTACTATGCAGATCTTGAGAAAGAGATGCTGGAGAAGATCAACAAGCTTGGTATCGGACCTCAGGGCTTTGGCGGAAAGACCACAGCTATCGGTCTGAACATTGAGACTATGCTACTCATATCGCAGGTATGCCATGTGCAGTTAATATCAACTGCCATGTAACACGTCATAAAACGGAGGTGCTTTAATATGGAAAGAAGAAAGATCACACTGCCTCTGACAAGAGAGCTGGCAAGAACTCTCCATGCAGGCGACCAGGTTTTACTGACAGGAACCATCTATACATCCCGTGATGCAGGTCACAAGAGAATGTGCGAGGCCCTTGCAAAAGGAGAAAAGATTCCTTTTGACCCTACAGATGCTACCATTTACTATGTAGGTCCGACTCCGGCAAAACCAGGCGAAGTCATCGGCTCCGCAGGCCCTACAACCAGCGGCCGTATGGATGCTTATGCACCGACCATGATGTCCGTAGGCGCCAGAGGAATGATCGGAAAAGGTGCCCGCCTTCCGGAAGTCGTAGATGCAATGAAAAAATATGACGGCGTATATTTCGGAGCATCGGCGGTGCAGGTGCACTTCTTGCAAAATGCATCAAAAAAGCAGAGCTTATCGCTTACGAAGACCTCGGAGCAGAAGCACTCCGCAAGCTTTATGTGGAAGACATGCCGCTTGTAGTCATCATTGACAGCGAGGGAAATAACCTCTATGAAGAGGGGCGTGCAGAGTACCTGAAAGACCACGCAGAATAATCTTTTGCTCTACAATATGATATTGTGATATATTTCAAAAAGGAATAAAAAGGATAAAAGTCCGACAGTAAATGCTGAAGATCCGTGCAGAAGCATTTATTGTTGGGCTTTTTAATTTATCATTTCACTTTTCAATTTAATCATTCTTGCGAAAATGATCAAATTAAAGTTGACAATGATAAGATTGATTTATATACTTGAAGTAAATAAAATCCAAAAAGAGTGATAAAGAAGGTGATGAAAAATATATGAGACAGTTTGATTATCGGGAAAAGTGGAAAAATCTGTTGACTCCTGAAATTGTATCTTACCTGACACAGATACATGAATTTAAAGGAGAACAAACTCTTTTTATTGAGGCCAAAGCAGATACTCTTACACAATTAGTTGAAATCGCCAAGATTCAAAGTACGGAAAGTTCCAACAAAATAGAAGGTATTTATACATCAGACATCAGATTGCGGGAATTGGTAAAAGACAAAACAAGGCCAAGGACAAGAAATGAACAGGAAATTGCCGGATACAGAGATGTACTGAATACAATTCATGAAAGCCATGACCATATCCCACCAAAGTCTGCGATTATTTTACAGCTTCACAGAGATTTGTATAAATTTGAAAGTTAACAATATTGGAGGGAAATATAAAACTGCAGATAATGTCATTGAGGAAGAAGATTCTCAGGGAATAAAAAAATACGGTTTAAACCAGTACCGGCATGGGAAACACCGGAAGCAATGGAAGAACTATGCAGAGCATTTGAAGAGGCAATGGCAACAGGAGAAATAGATCCGCTTCTTTTGATTCCAATGTTTATTCTGGATTTCCTATGCATACATCCGTTTAATGACGGCAATGGAAGAATGAGCCGTTTACTTACACTGTTACTTTTGTACAGATCCGGCTATATTGTGGGAAAATATATCAGTATCGAGAGAATGATAGAAAATTCAAAGGAATTATACTATGAATGTTTAAGGGAAAGTTCTGAGAACTGGTATGAGAATAAGAATGATTATATACCATTTATAAAATATATGCTTGGCGTTATAGTAGGAGCATACAGAGAGTTTTCTTCAAGGATAAAATTGCTGATAACACAGAATATATCAAAACCGGAGCGAATAGAAGAGATTATAAAAAACACTCTGGGAACAATTACAAAAAAGGAAATCGCAGAAAAGTGTCCGGATATCAGTGTGGTAACGATACAGAGAACACTGGCAGAATTACTGACAGCAGAAAAAATT
>ENA-OQDW01000279-OQDW01000279.1-human-gut-metagenome-genome-assembly--contig:-NODE-279-length-22170-cov-3.473710_pt1 | contig 22170 bp, 31 predicted proteins | sample MGYA00242784_ERZ504613 | MGnify/ENA primary metagenome ERZ504613 (study PRJEB26092, sample SAMD00036330) | human gut metagenome | host: Homo sapiens | study: EMG produced TPA metagenomics assembly of...
TGCCTGCGTCTTTTCGGCAAATTTGCTGCATACTGCGTTAAAAATTCTTGCCAGACACCAAGTATGCCTGCGAATTTTTGCCTTGTCTGCAACAAAATTTGCTCGAAAATCCGCACACATTTCCTATAAACACAAGCTCTTAGTATTCGATTCATTCATTTTTCCATTGACTTTTGCATATTTTTATGATATAATCAAATTGTCAAAAGAAAGCGAAAACGTATAGACACACTTCCAAGCAGGTATACTATCTGTAGGAGGTGCAGGACATTGAAGGAGGAAAAGCATATGCTGTCTATTTTTGCAAAACCGGTTTCTTGTGCATTTGTTGTCGCTCCTGAAAAAGCAGAAGCGTTTTTACATGAGAAATCCGATCCGAAAACAAAGGAAAAAATATTAAAACGTGCCAAAAAACTAGAGGAACAGATGAAGAAAAATGCAGAAAACAATCCTGTACGGGAACCAAATTCAAATCAGTGAACCACTTCTTATTACAGAGGAGAACGCTTTTCTGACAGAAAAATTTGACTGTGGCAATGAGGTCATCAATCATTATCTCAAATCAGAAGCGAAAAAAGATACACAAGCTGTTTCTTTCCTGATTACTGATGAAAAAAAGAATGCTCTGATTGGATATTTTGCATTAAGCTGTTCCGGATTTATTATAGAATTTCGAGGACACCCAACCATTTATCCAGCAGTAGAAATCAAGATGTTCGCAGTAGATGAAGCATATCAGCATATTCCATATTCTGACGATCCGGAAGACGGAACGCTGAGTGATATAATATTTAATTACGCAATTTCCAAAATTTATGATTTCACACAAAAGTATTGTGGTGCAGATAAAGTCATTCTTTATGCTGTTCCAAAAGCAGTCAATTTTTATCGAAAAAATTTCTTCTCTGAATTTGAAACATTTATGTTAAAATCAGAAAGCAGATTTTTAGACGGCTGCATTCCGATGTATATGAACCTATAAAACCCGTTCTTAGCACACGCAAGAACGGGTTTTATTTTATCCGTCAAATCTCCGCAGAATCTCTGCACAGCAGAGTGCCGGCAGTGTTTCCGGCAGCAGCTGCAACGCCTCGTCTGCTGCCTGCCACAAACTTTCCCAGCCGGAAAAGCCCATGCCGATACCACACCCCAGCCAGCGATGCCACCAGATTTGTACTGATTCCAGCTCCGGCACTGCTGCCGCACGGTCTTCTATAGGGAGCATGTCCCGACAAAGGGGAATCGGATTGCCGGTAAGCTGCCGCTGTACCAGCCGAAGCAGCAGCAGGGCAACGCCAGCTTTTCCCCGCAGATACGGTTCTGTAACGCCCAGCTGTTCCGTGATCCACGGGGACAAGGGTCCGTTTTCCGGATAAGCTGCCGCGAACTGCTCCGCCGCCTGTTCGAATAAAACTGCAACATTCTGCATCTGTACACCTCCGTTTTTGTGTTTTTATTATAGCATTTTCGCAGAGAGAAGTCAACGTACCTTGCACTTTTTCCGAAATTGTGTTATAATAAAACATATCGCGTGTTTCCAATCCATCAGGAGCAATGAAAGAAGTATATCATATATCATGAGTAAAGTTATTTATGAATTTCATAGGCAATACCGCACAAAGATTGTGCGGTATTGCCCTAAGGAAACACGCCCGAATCTACGGCAGCCTACACGCTGCCCTATCTCAGGAGGTCTTTTCATGGTACTTGCCATTGACATCGGCAACACCAATGTTGTCATCGGCGGCTTTCAGGAGCAGCAGATTTTATTTGTAGAACGGGTTTCTACCAATCAGAATGCCACATCTCTGGAGCTTGCCATTTCTATCAAAACAATTCTGGAAATCTATCAGATCCAGACCACAGAAATCGAGGGCTGCATCATTTCTTCCGTAGTGCCCTCCATTAACCATGCGGTTCGGAAAGCCGTGGAAAAATTGCACACTGCCACGTCGTTCTGGTGGGACCGGGTGTCAAAACCGGTTTACAGATCGCCATTGACAATCCGGCACAGCTGGGCAGTGACCGCGTTGCCGATGCCGTGGCAGCACTTCACGAATACCAGCCGCCCATTGTCATCATCGATATGGGCACTGCCACAACGCTTTCCGTCATCGATGCCCAGCGGCGGCACATCGGCGGCATGATCGCTCCGGGCGTGGGCATTTCCATGAATGCTCTGACGGAAAAGACGGCACAGCTGCCGAAAATTTCCCTTGATCCGCCGAAACGCTGCATCGGCAGCAACACAGTAGAGTGCATGAAAAGCGGTATTCTCTACGGTGCAGCCGGCTGCATTGACGGACTGCTGGACCGCATTGAGGAGGAACTGGGCGAAACACCTACCTTTCTCGCCACCGGCGGACTGTCGGAGTTTATCATTCCCCACTGCCGGCACAAGATCGTACTGGACAACCTGCTCCTGCTGAAAGCTTGCAGCTGATCTATCAGAAGAATGTGGAAGCGTAACAGGAAAAGGCAGGCAATGTGTATTAGTTCGAAAAGGGAAACAAATCGGAATTTGTAGGTGTGATTGATGAGAATTATCGAAGTGAAAGAAAATAAAAAGCAATATCTTGATTTGCTCCTATTGGCAGATGAACAGGAAGATATGATTGACTGTTATCTCGATAAAGGCAGGATGTATGTGCTTGATGATAATGGAATTAAATGTGAGTGTGTTGTAACTGATGAAGGAAATGACACGCTCGAAATCAAGAACATTGCGACAGTTCCACAATATCAAGGCAAGGGCTATGCAAAAGCTTTGATTGATTTTATTATCAGGGAATACAAAAAGAAGTATACTGTTCTGCAAGTAGGAACAGGTGATAGTCCGCTGACAATACCTTTTTATGAAAAGTGTGGATTTGTTCGCTCGCATATAATACCAAATTTCTTTATAGATAATTACAACCACATAATCTATGAAGGTGGAGTTCAGTTGAGAGATATGGTGTATTTGAAGAGAACTTTATAAATCCCAATTTTTTCAAGAAACAACAGAGCATGTGCTCTAAAACTCAAATGCTATAGCAAGGAGTTGAAAAATGTTTGAAATCTTACGTTTTTGCGTAAAACTATACGCAGTTCCGGTTCTTTGCATCATTGTTTGTGCCATGCTGATCCGCCAATGTTTCCAGCCTTTTTTTATCGATCCTGAAAAAGTGATAAAAAACGATTACATCTTAGATAATCCCGAAAAGGTCAATCTGGCAGGAAAGATATTCACGGGACTTGTTATCCTTGCCACACTCATTTTCATTATCTTACCGGCAGTGATCGACACCGTCCACTGGATTCAAAGCGACTATGTCTATGCAGTTGTTGAAACAACTTCTGATTACAGTTCAAGCACTTCAAATGCAAAACGTAGCGGAACGCCTGTCATACAGCATCCGGAGTTCTCCTATGATCCGGAAACCGATCAGATTCGTTATCTTGCAGCAAAAGAAGGTTCACAGTATGATGATACGATCTCTGTGCCTCTGGCACCATATGCAAAAGGCGATTTTTATCTGGTCAAATATCTGCCATGCACCAAAAAAGGCTTTTATGTTTATTCCATTGATGAAATCGAACAATATCAACAGGACTAAATGAATATGTTTGCTTTCAAAAGTGGGGAAAACGTACTCCTACATTAGAAGAAATCCGCAGGGAATCGTTTTGACAAATGCAAGAAAATGATGTAATCTTCACAAACGTGAATACATAAACAACCAGTATAATTCATATTCGCAATGCATACCAGAATAAAAAAGGGCTGCCGTGAGGAAATCCCCTCGGCAGCCCTTTTCTCTTTTTTATCATATCCCACAACAATTACTGCTGCGGAAATACAACCTTACGATAAGTATCAAAGTGCATCCACTTGCTGAAGAATGCCTGATCCTGTCCGCCGGTTTGAGCATACTCGCTCAAAAATGCCTTTACTTCCTCGGCGGAGTGTACCAGCACCTCAAAACCACGTCCGTTGATGACCGGTACGCCGTCATAGATATACTCACTTGCCGGCAGGATCGCGTGATCTTCTTGTCACGGATCCGCACAGCCACGCCGTCACGGAGCACGATGCAGTCGAAGCTGTCCGGATAGTGGTAGCTGTCGCCGCTGGTGGGGATCTCGTCCCCTACCGTATAGGTCTGGCTCACCGGATTGTACTTCAGCACGTTCAGGCTCTCGGTATCGTAGTAGAATTCCTCGAAGATGTCCCTCTTGCCTTGAGGTCGCCGTACTGGAAGGAGTTGCGGTCGCAGTGCTGCTGACCTTCTCGCTGACAGCATCGACAACGCCGCAGGCAGAAGTCATATTCGTCACACGGTCGATCAGGATCAGCTCGCCCAGCACCTTGTGATTGGAGAACAGATCTGCACAATGCCCTCTGTCAGCAGGATCTCGCAAACGGCAATGCCGTTCTTTTCCAGTGTGTCTGTTTCCTGATGTGCACCGGTGTTGACATCAATGGCATAATCCACCTTGGTCAGAATGCCGGGGATCAGCTTGGTTCCCAGCTTCACCAGATAGTCCTTACCGATGCTCAGCGGCTCATCATCCATCCACAGCAGAGAAACCGTCAGCTTCTTATATACTGCCACATCTGCGTCCTTGACGAAAACGCAGCCGCGGGAAACGTCCACTTCCTTGTCCAGCGAAATGGTGATCGGCTGTCCCTCAAAGGCTTCGTCCACAGACTGATCTGTCATCAGAATGCCCTTGACGGTAGCAGTTTCATTGCTGGGCAGCGTGGTGATCGAATCACCTACGCGAATCGTACCGGCTTCGATCTGTCCCTGAAAACCACGGAAAGTGTGATCCGGACGGCATACACGCTGTACCGGCATATAGAAGCCCTTTTTGTGGCTGTCGGAATGAATGTCCACGTTTTCCAGATATTCCAGAAGCGGCACACCGTCATACCACGGAATGTTCTCTGACTTCTTGGTCACATTGTCGCCCTCTGTTGCAGACAGCGGAATGATGTATACGTTTTCCAGTTCCAGCTCCTTGCGGAGTTCTGCGATCTGTGCTTCGATCTCGCGGAACCGTGCTTCGCTGTATCCCACCAAGTCCATCTTGTTTACCGCAAAGACAAAATAACGGATACCCATCAGCTTGCAGATTCGGGCATGCCGTCTGGTCTGCACCAGCACGCCCTGCGAAGCGTCAACCAGAATCACAGACAGGTCAGCGAACGATGCACCGACCGCCATGTTTCGGGTGTATTCTTCATGTCCGGGGGTGTCTGCAACGATAAAGCTGCGGTTGTCGGTGGTGAAGTACCGGTATGCCACGTCAATGGTGATACCCTGTTCCCGTTCTGCCATCAGACCGTCCAGCAGCAGGGAGTAGTCAATGGCACCGCTGCGGCTGCCCACCTTGCTGTCCAGTTCCAGTGTCTTTTCCTGATCTGCGTACAGCAGCTTTGCATCATAGAGAATATGTCCGATCAGCGTGGATTTTCCGTCGTCTACGCTGCCGCATGTGATAAATTTCAATAAGCCCTTCATTAGAAGTATCCCTCCCGCTTTCTGCGTTCCATGCTGCCGGCTGCCTCGTTATCGATAACTCTGGAGGTTCGCTCCGAAGAAACGGAACTCAGGGTTTCATCAATGATCTCGTCCAGCGTGGTAGCTGTTGATTCAATACCGCCGGTCAGCGGATAGCAGCCGAGGGTACGGAACCGAATGGATTTATACTCCGGCTTTTCGCCCGGCTTCAGCGGCAGACGGTCGTCATCTACCATAATGATATTGCCGTCCCGATAAACGACCGGACGTTCTGCTGCAAAATACAGCGGCACGATGTCGATGTTTTCCCGCTTGATATACTGCCAGATGTCCTTTTCTGTCCAGTTGGAGATCGGGAATACCCGCATGCTTTCGCCCTTTTTGATCTTGGTGTTGTACAGCTTCCACATTTCCGGACGCTGGTTCTTCGGGTCCCACGCCTGTGCTTCGTTCCGGAACGAGAAAATTCGTTCTTTCGCACGGGACTTTTCCTCGTCACGTCTGCCGCCGCCGAATGCTGCGGTAAAGCCGTACTTGGTCAGAGCCTGTTTCAAAGCCTGTGTCTTCATGATGTCGGTATAAGCTGCACCGTGGTCAAAGGGTTGATGCCCTGCTTGACACCTTCTTCGTTGGTGTAGACCAGCATCTCAATGCCCAGCTTCTTGGCAGTTTCATCACGGAAACGGATCATGTCCTTGAACTTCCATGTGGTATCGATATGTAAGAACGGGAAAGGCGGTTTTTCCGGATAAAATGCTTTCATCGCCAAATGCAGCATTACGGAACTATCCTTGCCGATGGAGTACAGCATTACCGGCTTTTCGCATTCTGCCGCAACTTCTCGGATAATGTAGATTGCCTCTGCTTCCAGTTCGTCAAGATGTGACAATTCGTGCATAAGGTTTCCTCCTCAATATTGGTTCGACTGTTTGGTATGGATACGGATCTCACTGGTTTTTCCGTCGGGGTGATCGATGATCCAACGTAGGACATCGCCCTCTTTTTCCGTGTGTACCAAACTGCCCATGCCGCCCATATCTGCTCCCAGATAAAAGCGAATGGCGTGTACTGCACACTCCTTCAGACAGGAGGTGCAGCCCCAGCAGTCTTTCGGGTACTTGATAAACGCTTTTCCGTCTGCATTCATGTGGATCAGGCTGCCGGGGCAGACCATGCTGCATTTTCCGCAGCCGACACACTGCTTGGCGTTAATGGCAATGCTCATAGTTCTGTCCCTCCTCTACCAGATTGCGGAAAACGATTTCCAGCTTTCCGTCTTTCATGCGGGAATTGACGTATTTCTTCCAGTGTGCATCGTCCTTTTTCGGATAGTCCAGATTTTCGGCGAAGCTGTGCCAGCGGGTTTCTTTTCTCGCCTTGAGGTGTGCGATCACGCTGCGACACACCAGAAGCCGTTCACGCAGTTCGTAAATATACATCAGTTCCTGATAATCCGCTGCATGCAGCTGGTCGGACAGTTCCGTCAGCCGTGCGATCTTGTCATCGGCAATGTCCAGTTCCTTTTCGTGGAACCGGTAGTTGGTGCCGATACCGCCGGCATAGGTGTCCATGACGGTCTGCATCGCATCTTCCAGCTGTTCCGTATCAAACAGCCCGCCGTCTGTTGTCAGGAAATGTGCTGCTTCTGCAAGGTGCTCCTGCACCGCTGTTTCTTCTAGCGGTACAGGCGTATGGGAACGCAGGAATTCCAGCATGGATTCCGCGGCAATTTCGCCCTCCGCCAACGCACCGGTAACATATTTCTGGGGACATCCGCCGGCAACATCTCCGGCGGCGTACAGCCCCTCTATCGTGGTGGCACGCTTGGTGTCCACCCAGTAGCCGCTGGCAGTATGACCGCCCACGATGTACGGCTCTGTGCCTCGATCTCCACATTCTGCTGAGAAGGCTTCTTTCCGTTCTCGATCCACTTCAGCGTCTGGGACGGTGCCATGTTCAGATAGGCTTTCATCAGGGAGTCGTCCTGTTCCGGCGTGATGCCCTCTGTCCGCAGATAGCAGGGACCTCTGCCGGCAAGGTTCTCGCTGACTGTGCCGTAGACACGTTCCGAAGTAGTCAGCCCGTACTTGGTTTCATAGACCTCACCCAGCGAATTCACCTGCTTGGCTCCCACGCCCTGTGCCAGTGTACCGGTAGGAGCAATGGTGTCCTTGCAACGCAGAGCAATGAACCGCATCTCAAAGGTGGTCATCTCTGCACCGGCACGAATGCCCATCGCGTAGCCTGCCCCCGTATTAAAGGGCGGATACCACATCTTGTGGCGGGAGAAGCCGGGATGGTTGGGCTTATACAGACCAGCCGCACCGCCGGTGGCGATCATAACGGCATTGGCTTCAATGACATACATGGTGCCGTCCTGAATGTTGAAACCGAACGCCCCCTGGATCCGGTTGTCCTTCACAAAGAAGTCCGTAATGTTGACATGATTCTTAATCGTCACCTGCGGCAGAGCCGCTACGGCCTTTGCCAGAATCGGCTTCATGTTTTCGCCGTTGATCTTCAGGTTGCGGTTGCCGCGTGCCACATACTTTCCGTTTGCATCTTTGAGGATCACCAGCCCCAGACGTTCCATATGCTCGGTCACCTGATTGAGCCGTTCAGACATGGTGAGAAGCAGATCGCCGCGAACGATCCCGTCGGCATCTTTTCGGGCATAGTCCACATAATCCTGCGGCACTCTGCCTCTGTAATATACGCATTCAGTGCATTGACACCGGCTGCCAGACAGCCGCTGCGTCTGATATGAGCCTTTTCACAGATCAGCACTTTTGCATCAGACTGATCTGCAATGGTCAGTGCCGCATAGCAGCCGGCTGTGCCGCCGCCGATGATCAGTACATCTGTTTTGCAGCGTTCGATTTTCATTTCATCACCATCTTTATCCTCTGTTTTCCAACAGGTATTTTTCCGCAGAAGCCACACAGTTTGCACCGTCCGCCGCCGCTGTGATTACCTGCCGCAATGCCTTTGTCCGCACGTCCCCTGCGACAAACAGTCCCTCTACAGAGGTCCTGCCGTCCTCTCCTGCCTGCACATAGCCGCTGCTGTCCAGTTCTGCAACGCCCTCCAGCAGGCTGGTATTCGGCACGCTGCCGATCGCCACAAACACACCGTCCAGCGAAAGTTCTTCCGGACTGCCGCCCTGCAGCAGCTTCAGGGTTTCCACCCGTTTTTCTCCGGTGATCTCCGTGGGGACGGCATCAGTCACCAGAACAATATTTTCGGTTTTCTGCACCGCTTCCTGCAATGCTGCATTGGCACGGAACGTATCCCGCCGATGCACCAGATACACGGTCTTTGCCATGCGGGAGAGATACAGTGCATCTTCCAGAGCTGTATCTCCGCCACCGATCACGCAACGGTCTTGCCCTGATAAAATGCCCCGTCACAGGTGGCACAGTAGGAAACACCTGCCAGCTTACTGCCGGCAATTTCCAGCCGCCGGTAGGAAGTTCCTGCGGCATAGATCACGCTTCTGGCTTGGATCTCTGTGTGATCCTCCAGCGTTGCGGTGAAGTATCCGTCTTTCTTTTCCAGATGTGTGACATCATTCTCACAGAACAACGCCCCCAGTTCTGTGGCATGTTCCCGAAATTTTTCGCCCAGTTCATAGCCGCCGATGTGGGGCAGTCCGGGGTAATTATCCACCTGTTCTGTCACGGCGATCTGTCCGGCACCCATGGTATCCCGTTCGAGCACCAGTGTCTGTAATCTGGCACGGCCGGCATAGATCGCTGCCGTCAGTCCTGCCGGACCGCTGCCGATGATAATGATGTCATACATAGCTTACTCCTTGATCTGCAAGTTTTCCTTTTCTGCATCGGTGCCTTCGATATGAAACGAATTCAGCACCGGATTCTCCCGATCCATCAGGGAAAGAATCATATAGCTTGCCTTGCTGTCATATGCCAGCCGCTTATCTTCTTCCGACGGTCTGGACGGCGATTCGGGGTGAGAATGCCAGTTCCCCAGCGGCACCAGTCCATTGGCACGCATATCTTTGACTGCTGCCAGCTGTTCCTTGGGATCTAGACTGAAATGCTCATTGGAATGGTCAATGTTCGTCAGCAGGTATACTTTCCTGACGATCTTGTTCGTTCCCTGCACCTCGCCGGCGATCAGACCGCAGGCTTCGTCCGGAAGCTCTTTGGTCGCATGTGCCAGCATTTTTTCAAAATCTGCTTTGTTCAATTGAATCATAGTCCAACACCATCGCATTCTGCCTGTTCATAGTCGATCAGTTCGGTAATTGTGGGGTGTGTCCCGCAAACTGCACAGCCGGAAGTTTCAGACGGCAGCTTTACCTTGCGGAATTCCATTTTCAGTGCATCATAGGTCAGCAGATAGCCGGTCAGCAGGTTGCCAATACCCAGAATGTACTTGATCGCCTCCATTGCCTGTAAGCTGCCGATCACGCCGCCCATTGCACCGATGACACCAGCCTGTTTGCAGGTCGGTACTGCATCCTTCGGAGGCGGGTTCTTGAATACGCAGCGATAGCAGGGACCTTCTCCCGGCACATAGGTCATCAGCTGACCCTGAAACCGGATAATACCGGCATGGGAGAACGGCTTCTTCGCCATAACGCAGGCATCGTTGATGAGGAACTTTGCCGGAAAGTTGTCTGTGCCGTCAATGACGAAATCATAATCCTTGATAAGATCCATGATGTTTTCGCTGGTGACGAATGTCCGGTAGGTGTTGACCTTGACATCAGGATTGATTGCCTCCATGGTTTCCTTGGCGGACTGTACCTTTGCCTTGCCCACATCAGCGGTGGCATGAATGATCTGCCGCTGGAGATTGGACAGGTCTACTTCGTCTGCATCTGCAATACCGATCGTACCTACGCCTGCGGCAGCCAGATACATTGCAGCCGGAGCACCCAGACCGCCGGCACCGATGATCAGCACCTTGGCATTCAGCAGCTTCTTCTGTCCCTTGACACCGACTTCTTTCAGAATGATGTGGCGGGAGTATCGCTCGATCTGTTCGTTGGTAAATGCCATGTTACTGTCCACCTCCCATGAAATAGAGAAACTCTACATTGTCGCCGTCCTTGAGAACGGTCTGCTCGAATGTGCCGTTTTCTACGAATTCGTCGTTAATGGTGACGGTGACGTACTGCGGGGTTTCCACATTTTCGTCCACGATCAGCTGAGCCACGGTCAGACCGTCTGCGACTTCCTTCTGTACACCTGCAACTGTGATTTTCATAATTCTATACTCCTTTATGTGTTATTTCAGGGAATCAATGATCTCCTGCAATTCTGCTTTTTTGACCAGACCTCTGCGTCTGTCCTGCTCTGCTCCGTTTTTGAAGAAGATCAGAGTCGGTACCGCCTGCACTTCGTACTGTTCCGCCAGCGGCAGATCAAAGTTGATGTTGATCTTTGCCACTTTCAGAGCATCGCCGTATGTTTCTTCCAGTTCCGCCAGAACCGGCGAAAGCCGCTTACAGGGAATGCAGCTGTCGGAATAAAAGTCCGCCAGCACCAGTTCCTCTGCTTCCAGCACTTCTTTCCGGAACGTATCCTGTGTGACACGTGCAGCCATTCAATCACCCACTTTCTTGACGATCAGGTCGTATGTGCCGTCCTCATTCTGGAGCAGCTTCAGGATCTTGTGTCCTTCTTCCTTAATGCTCCGCGGTACGTTCTGCACCGGCTCTCCGTCGTTCATGTGAATGGAAAGGATCTGTCCGTCGTCCAGTTCTTCCAGTGCCACCTTTGCCTTGACAAATGTCACCGGGCAAACCACGTCTGTAATATCTACGGTATCATCAATTTGAAAATCAGTCATTGTATGCCTCCCAGATTTTTTCTTCAAATTTTTCTCTGCCTACCCGTTCCAATGTGAACTGGAACCGTTCGCCTGCCTTGGCGTTGTTCTCAAAGAACTGAATGGTCGCATCACAAATCTTCAGAAGCTTTTCCTTGTCCGCAATAAACGGAATAACCGGTTCGCCCTTATGAATGCTGTTGCCGAACAGTCCGCCAAAGGAAACGATGTAGCCATGTACGGTATCCCATGCTTCTGTGGGACATGCCTTGACGCAGCGTCCGCAGAAATTACACTTGCTTTCATCTACGACGATTTTTTCGCCCTCGTGGGTAATGGCACCGCTGCGGCAAGCCTTGACGCAGACACCGCACTGAATGCAGTCCTCCTCACGCCATTTCACCTGAATGCCGCCTTTGATGCCCAAGTCATTTTCTTCGGACTTCAGGCAGTTGTTCTGACAGCCGGTGATGCCGAACTTGAACTTATGGGGCAGTTCCCGTGCAAAGTACCGTTCGTCCAGTTCCTTTGCCAGTGTGTACGTATCGATACAGCCGCTGGGACAGATTGCCTCGCCCTGACATGCGGTAATGGTACGGACACGCGGTCCGCAACGCCCGGTTCCACATCGCCCTCTGCCAGTGCCGCCTTGACTTCTTCGATCTGATCCAGCTTCACAAAGGGAATTTCCACGCTCTGGCGGGAGGTCAGATGCACATGTCCGTCACCGAACTGTTCTGCCACTTCTGCAATTTTTGCCAGCTGCTTTGCCGTCAGATTGCCGCCGACCACACGAAGCCGGAGAGAGAAGTGATTCTTCTGTTTCTGCCGCATGAAGCCGCCTTTTTTTAAGGTCGCATAATCAACTGCCATTTAACATTCCTCCTGCATTTTCGCGATCGCCTGTCCGAAATCTTCGATCAGGTCTTCAATATCTTCAATGCCCACGCTGATGCGAATCAAATCCTCATATACGCCGGCACTTTGTTTTTGTGCTTCATTGCTGTGTGCATAAATCGTACTTGCGGGGTGGATCACCAGTGTCCGCACATCGCCGATATTGGTAGCATTGGTGGCGAACTGCAAATGATTGATCAAGCAGAACGCCTTTTCCTTGCTGCCGGCACGGAGCGTCAGAATCGCACCGCCCTTGCCGCCGAACTGTTTCTGCACCAGCGAATAATAGGGGCTCTTTTCCAGTGCCGGATAGTTGACCTCTACGCCGTCCACGCTGTCCAGATACTGTGCCAGCTGCAACGCATTGTCGCAGAGCCGTTCCATTCGCAGCCCCAGCGTTTCCAGTCCCACGGAGTTCAGGAACGCATTCATCGGTGACAAACAACCGCCCACATTTCTCCAGATCGCATTCCGCAGCTTTGCCAGATAAGCGAACTTGCCATACTTGGCATAAGGTTCGAATCCGTCATACCGGCTGCTGTCCCAGTGGAAATTGCCGCTGTCCACGATCACGCCGCTGATAGCATTTCCGCCGCCGTTGATGTACTTGGAAGAAGAATGTATCACCACATCTGCTCCGTATGCAAACGGATGGATCAGATACGGTGTAGCAGTGGTGCTGTCGATGATCAGCGGGATCCCGTGAGCATGTACCAGTTCCGAAACCGCTTTCAAGTCTACTACGTCCAGCTTCGGATTTCCGATCAGTTCCGTAAAGACCACCTTGGTGTTCTCGTTGATCAGCGGTTCGATCTCCTCTACTGTGATCGATTCTGCAAAGCGTGTGGTAATGCCAAACGCTTTCAGGTCAGAAAACAAATCAATGGTTCCGCCGAACAGTCCCGAACCGGCGATCACTTCATCTCCCACATGAAGAATGTTCAGAAGTGCCATTGTCACCGCCGTCATACCGGAAGAACAGCTGACTGCTCCGATGCCGTTTTCCATTGCGGCTACCCGTTTTTCAAAAGCATCTACTGTGGGATTGCTGATTCTCGTATATGCAAATCCCGGTGCCTGATTGTGAAAGACTTTCTCTAATTTTTCTGCCGTTTCATGTGCGAATGCACTCACCTGATAAATCGGCATGATCGTAGAACCTGTACTCTTTTCGCCGTCAAAATTCTGATGTAGCAATGCCGTATTAAACTTCATGCGTTCACCCACGCTCCTCTCGTTCTCGGAACATTTTTTCGATTGTTCCCTTGTCATGAGCCTATTATATCACCTTTTCACTAGTAAGTCAATAGGTTTTATATGATTTGTTCGACTTTTTCAATTTGTTCAAATTTGACATTTTTAATCGATGTTTAAAACGAAAAATACACGATTTTTCGTGCAAAAATCAGACGGTTCACCAGAAATTACTTCTGGTGCCGTCTGATTCCGGAATCCGCTTTCCCTTAGGGCAACACTGTACAAAGCTCGTGCGGTATTGCCTTAGATGTAGTACATAAATGCCTCGTCCTGCGGAATAGAATTCCGATAACGATCCATCATATCCTGTAACGTAATGCTGCTGCAAAACTGCCGCAGATAAGCAGTCATCTGATCCCAGAGGCATTCCTGCACAGTTGCTTTCAGGAGAGAGGTGTCTTCTGCTCCGCCGGTATCCGCATCGCCCAGAATGGTAATATCCAGAGCGTCAATGATTTCCTGAAACGAAATCTTGTCTGCCGGACGGGCGATCACATAGCCGCCCTTAAAGCCCTTGATGCCACGAATCAAATGTGTCTGCCGCAGTGCAACCAGAATCTGTTCCAGATATTTCACAGAAATATTCTGCCGCTTGGAAATGCTGCTGACTGCAACTGCTTCTCCATTTTCCGAATGCAGGGCAATATCGATCAGTGCGATAATGCCGCATTCTACTTTCGTTGAAATTTTTATGGTACTTCCTCCTCTCTCCGGTTTGCGTGATATTGCTGTTTAGTCTGCGAACAGGGTGGTGGAATAATACCGGTCGCCGCTGTCCGGCAGCAGAGCCACGATCGTCTTTCCGGCATTTTCCGGCTTCTTCGCCAGTTCCAGTGCGGCGTGGAGTGCTGCACCGGAGGAAATGCCGACCAGAATGCCCTCATGCTTTGCGATCAGCTTTGCTGCTGCAAACGCATCATCGTTCTGTACTTCGAAAATGTCATCATAGATTTTGGTGTTCAGAGTCTGAGGCACAAATCCGGCACCGATACCCTGAATCTTGTGCGGACCGGGCTTTCCGCCGGCGAGCACCGGAGAATCTGCCGGTTCTACGGCAACGATTTTCACATCCGGATTCTGGGACTTCAGATATTCACCGGTACCGCTGACAGTACCGCCGGTGCCGACACCGGCAACAAAGAAGTCCACCTTGCCGTCCGTATCCCGCCAGATCTCCGGACCGGTCGTCTTGCGGTGTGCTTCCGGATTGGCAGGGTTTTCGAACTGTCCCGGAATAAAGCTGTTGGGAATTTCTGCCGCCAGTTCCCTGGCACGTTCAATGGCACCCTTCATACCCTTTACGCCCTGTGTCAGCACGATCTCCGCACCGTATGCTTTCAGAATGTTCCGGCGTTCCACGCTCATGGTTTCCGGCATGGTAAGGATCACGCGATACCCCTTTGATGCAGCAATGGCAGCCAGTCCGATACCAGTATTCCCCGAAGTCGGCTCAATAATCACAGAACCTTCTTTTAGCTTGCCTTTCTGCTCTGCATCTTCCAGCATTGCCTTTGCGATACGATCCTTGACGCTGCCTGCCGGATTGAGATATTCCAGCTTCACCAGCACACGGCTTTCAGTTCCTGTTTCTTTTCCAGATTGGTGACTTCCACCAGCGGGGTATTTCCAATCAGTTCTACTGCACCTTGATAAATCTTAGACATAATGCGTAACTCCTTTTCCAGAATAATGATATAGACAACAATATAAAAAACCAAGGGCAATCTGCCGAAAAATCTGACAACGCACCTTACGCACAAGCTTTGTGCGGTGTTGCCCAAGTTTAAATGAATACGGAATCGTCCTGTAAGGACTGGTTTTCCAGCAGGTAACATTTTTCTCCTGCAATGACAAACAGCCGGTAGAGGAACACATCTACGGTTTCTCCCACCGTAATGGGTTCTTCCTCCAAGTCCCGCTTGGCGATCAGCAGATCTCCGTGGACACGCACCGCCAACTCGATCCAGTCGCCGCGGAACGAAGTCCGTTCTACCACGCCCTTGGAAGCGGAACTGCCGTACTTCTGCACCTCGTTCTTGCGGGTGATCTTCAGGAATTCCGGACGGACAATCGCTTTTTCCACGCCGTCCATACGCTGGAATGTGTGGTACTTCTGATAGTCTGCCAGCACGGAGGTCTGTCCGAAGAATGATGCTGTAAACGCGGTCTGCGGGTGACGGTAGATCTCAATGGGCGTTCCCATTTGTTCAATGTGTCCGCGGTTGGTGATGATGATCTCGTCCGCCACCTCAATGGCTTCGTCTTGGTCATGGGTCACGAAAATGCTGGTCACGCCCAGCTTGCTGATCATTTCCTTCAGCCAGCTGCGGAGTTCCTGCCGCACCTTGGCATCGATCGCCGCAAAGGGTTCGTCCAGCAGCAACAGCTGGGGATTCGGTGCCAGAGCACGGGCGAATGCCACACGCTGCCGCTGGCCGCCGGAAAGCTGGCTGGGATACCGCCGCTCCAGTCCCCGAGGCCGATCAGGTCTACCAGTTCCATCACACGGCTGGCAATGGTTTTCCGATCCACTTTCTGAATCTTCAAGCCAAAGGCGATGTTGTCATACACGGTCATGTACCGGAACAACGCGTAGTTCTGGAACACAAATCCAATGCCACGCTTGCTCGCCGGAATGTCATTGACCACTTTTCCGTCAATGCGGATTTCACCGCTGTCGGGGTGTTCCAGACCGGCGATCATGCGGAGAATGGTGGTTTTGCCGCTGCCGCTGGGTCCCAGCAGACCGATCAGCTTTCCCTTTTCAATACCGAAGCTGACATCATCAGAAGCCTGATAATTGCCATATCGTTTCTGAATATGATTTAACTCTACGTACATCAGCTATCCCTCTTTCCTCCGCGGTGTTCGATCAGACTGCGAATCACCAGAATCACAATTGCCATAAGCACCAGAATCGACGAAGCCGCAAATGCCGGTACATACTGAAATTCATTGAACAAAATTTCCACGTGCAGTGGCAGGGTGTTGGTTCTGCCACGCAAGTGTCCGGACAATACCGAAACCGCACCGAATTCGCCCATGCTCTGGCTGCACACAGCACCACGCCGTACAGCAACGCCCACTTGATATGGGGAAACGTCACCTTGCGGAAGATCGTCCACGCGTTGGCACCCATCAGGCAGCCGCTTCTTCTTCATCTGTCCCCTGCGATTCCAGCACCGGAATCAGTTCGCGGGAAACAAAGGGGAATGTTACAAAAATCGTTGCCAGCACAATGCCCGGAACCGCAAACACCACATGGATCCCCAGATCATGCAGCAGCGGATAGATCACGCTCTGTCTGCCGAATGTCAGCAGGAAGATCAGACCGGCAATGATCGGAGAAATGGTCACCGGCACATCGATCAGCGTAGTCAGCACTTTCTTGCCGCGGAACTGATACTTGGTAACTGCCAGTGCTGCAAACACGCCGAATACCGTGTTCACACCTACGGCAATGGCAGTGGCTTCCAGCGTCAGAAGTACAGCTTTTACCGTGTATTTATCGGTGACAGCTGCCTGATAGGTTTTCCACCCGTCCCGCAGTGCCTCGGAAATGACAGTTGCCAGCGGCAGGAGCAGCATGACAACCAGAAACAGCACGCTGACACCGATCAGAACCCACTTGACGATTTTCGAACCAACGGTTTCTTCATGCATGCTCACTGCCCTCCTTTCAGAATCTTCGAACTTCTGGACTGCACCAGATTGGTCAGGAACAGGATCAGGAACGCTGCGACCAGCATTACCAATGCAATGGAAGTGGCACTGGTGTAGTCATATTCCTGCAACTTCGACATGATGATCAACGGCGTGATCTCGGTTTCATAGGGCTGGTTGCCGGCAATGAATACCACGCTGCCGTACTCTCCAAGACATCTGCCGAATGCCAGACCGAATCCGGTCAGGGCTGCCGGCAGGATTTCCGGAAATATCACCTGCCAGAAAATCCGGATCCGGCTGGCTCCCAGAACCCCTGCCGCTTCTTCATAAGTGGAATCCAGCTTTTCCAGAATCGGCTGCACCGTGCGAACTACAAAGGGGATTCCCACAAATACCAGTGCCACGGTAATTCCTACCCTAGTGTAGGCGATCTGAATGCCGAACCGTGCAAAGAACTTTCCCACCAGACCGGTGTCTGCTGTCAGGGAAGTCAGTGCAATGCCTGCAACCGCTGTCGGCAGGGCGAACGGCAATTCGATCATGCCGTTCAGCAGCCGCTTCATGGGGAACCGGTACCGTACCAGCACCCACGCCAGAATCACGCCCATTACCGCATTGATCGCAGAAGCGGCAAACGCCGTCAGCAGGCTCACCCGAAAACTTGCCAGCACACGGGGCCTGGTAATGGTTTCCCAGAACTCCGCGGGGCTAAGTTTTGCGGTATAGACCACCAGCGATGCCAGCGGGATCAACACGACGATACTAAGAACGGAAAGCGTCACGCCCAAGGATAATCCAAATCCGGGAATCACCCGTTTACTGCCTTTTTTCATAGCTGCTCCTTATTTTTCATAGATCTGATCGAAAATGCCGCCGTCGGAGAAGTGCACCTTCTGTGCCTCGTCCCAGCCGCCGAAATCCTGAATGCTGACCAGATCGATGTTCAAGTCAAATACATCTGCATATTCTTTCAAAATTTCCGAATTGGTCGGTCGGTAATAATGCTTTGCCGCGATTCGCTGTGCCGCATCGGAATACAGATACTGCAAATACTCGGTCGCCACATCGCGTGTGCCGCGGTCGTCCACCACGTCATCTACCACTGCCACAGAAGGCTGTGCCAGAATGCTGATGCTGGGATTTACGATCTCATAGTCCTCCGGATTGTCCCGCATGGAGAGATAAGCTTCATTTTCCCATGCCACCAGCACATCGCCCTGTCCGTTTTCCACAAAGGTGGTCGTGGCTCCTCTCGCACCGGAGTCCAGCACCAGCACATTCTGATACATCTTCTTGACGAAGTCCTCCGTCTGCTGGGTGCCGCCGTTATATTTCCGGTCGGCATATGCCCATGCGGCAAGGTAATTCCACCTTGCACCGCCGGAGGTTTTCGGGTTCGGGGTAATGACATCTACGTCGTCCCGCACCAGATCGTCCCAGTCCTGAATGTGCTTCGGGTTGTCCTTTCGCACCAAGAACACAATGGTCGAAGTATACGGAGCACTGTCGTCCGGAAACTCGTCCACCCAGCCGTCCTCGATCAGTCCCGCCTTTTCCATGGAATCAATGTCGTATTCCAACGCCAGCGTGACCACATCGGCTTCCAGCCCGTTTGCCACCTCCAGAGCCTGCTTTCCGGAACCACCGTGGGACTGAATGACTTCCACGTCCTGTCCCGTCTGCTCTTTCCAGTGCTCCGCGAATATCGTATTATAATCTGTATAAAGTTCTCTGGTGGGGTCATAGGAAACATTGACGATGCTCACCGTGTTATGATCTCCGCAGCCGGTAAATGTCCCGCCTGCCAGAACCGCCGCCAGCAGCAGTCCGATGCACTTCTGAATCTTCATACAGCTTCCTTCTTTCCTGCGGAGAATCGGGCTTTTCCCGCTTCTTCGATAATACATACTGTTTTGATATGTTTAGTATGTTACATATCATACTGCAAAACTAGTAATTTGTCAATAGGATTTCTCCGGTTTTGTAGAATTACACAAGCAAAGCACTGAAATCATAGTGATTTTATAGGCATTATATATAAAAAGCTGTCCGATACCGTTCTATCCCCTCGCTTGTCTGCATAGGATAAAGCAAAGGCAGCACCGCAGCAGAATCTGTACGGTGCCGCCCAAGCCAACGCCGCCGGACGGCAAAAAAGGAGGAGTTCCATATGGACCTGAAAATCAATCGGGAAATGCTCCCTGTGACTGAGATTCTTCTGGACGAAGTACAGGAGCAAAGTGTTGAACTGGACTACGTACTGCCGGACTATGATCCGGACATCTTTCGCATCATCGGCTGTGAGATCCAGCCGACCATTGTCAATTCCACTACCGGAACCGACCGCATCACCTACGAATTGCGTGCAGACATTCGCGTGCTGTACTGCGGTTCGGAGAGCACGCTGCTGCAATGCGTGGCACAGCAGATGACATTCACCAGAAATGTAGAACTGCCCCGCCCTGCTGAGGACCTGCAAGTGCAGATCCGTCCCCGCACCACCTATGCCAACTGCCGTGCCGTCAGTCCCCGCCGGCTGGAAGTCCGCGGAGCCGTTTCAGTTTCGATTCGGGCTGCCGGCGACCGGAAGCAGGAGGTCATCGAGGACGTTTTCGGCATGCACGTACAGCTGCGGAAAGTTCCCGTGGAATACGCCGCACAGAAACGCCGTGCCACCAAGCATATCCTGCTCAACGAAGATGTGGAACTGGGACAGTCCAAACCGCCGATCCGCAGCATTGTCCGGAGCAGCGTCCGGCTGAACCACGAGGAGCAGTCGATCCTCGCCGGCAAGCTGGTGGCAAAGGGCGAAGCAACGGTACAGTTTCTCTACACATGGCAGCAGGAGGACGGTTCCAACGGGCTGGAACAGATGCAGTTCACTGTCCCCTACAGCCAGATCGTGGACATGGAGCAGATCGACGACACCTACCGCGGCAGTGTGGACACACAGGTGGTACGGTGCGACCTGAAGCCCTGTACCGGCAAAAACGGCAGCATGGACAGCTTGCAGTGCGAACTGGAACTGTGCCTGCGGTGCACAGCGATCAAAACCGCTTCCATTCAGCTGGTGACTGATGCCTTTTCCACGCTGTACCCCTGTGAGCAGGAAACGGTTTCTCTCCAGATCGACATGGCACCGGTGCCGGTGCATGCGGTGATGCCGTGCAGTGCCTCGCTCCAGCCCACCGACACCGTGCCGGAATGCATCTATGATCTGCACTGCCACGTCCGGAACATCAACATGCAGCTGCTCTCCGACACCAACCGCATTCGCATCAGCGGCATGCTCTGCTGTAATCTCCTCGCCGGTGATGCAGACGGCATGCCCATGATGCTGGAAAAGGAGGAAGCGTTCGAGGTGTACACCGACTCGGAAACGCCGGTAGACAATGCTGTATTGCAGGCGGAGGTGCTCCCCACAGACTGCACCTATCATCTGGCTTCTGACGGCAAGATCACCATTCAGGCATCACTGCTGCTGCGGGGATACCTCCGTCCCTCTGCCCGCCACACCTGTCTGTCCGGTCTGACAGTGGACGGCGAAAACAAACTGGTGCGGGACGGCGACTATGCCTGAAGCTGTACTACGGGGTAGAGCACGAAAACGTCTGGGACATTGCCAAGCGGTGCCGCACCAGCGTCGGAGCGATCATGGAGGAAAACGACCTGACAGACGAACAGCTTACCGCTGCGGGCATGCTCTTTATTCCCATTGTACAGTAACGGCAGGAGGTACAGAATATGGCAAACACGATTTATCAGACATTGCCTGCCGCACAGGCGGTGACATTTATATTGGCGTAGTGGGTCCTGTGCGTTCCGGAAAGTCCACGTTCATCAAACGGTTCATGGAACAGCTGGTCATTCCCCACATTCCCAACGAAGCATGGCGGGAACGTGCCACCGACGAACTCCCCCAGTCCGCCGCCGGCAGAACGATCATGACCACCGAACCGAAGTTCATTCCGGAAGATGCGGTGGAACTGACGCTGGAGGACAATGCCCGCATGCGGTACGCATGATCGACTGCGTGGGATATATCATTCCCAGTGCACTGGCTACATCGAAAATGAACAGCCACGTATGGTACATACCCCGTGGTTTGAACAGGAAGTCCCTTTCAACATGGCGGCAGAAGTCGGCACGCGGAAAGTCATTGCAGAGCACTCCACCATCGGGCTGGTAGTCACCACTGACGGCAGCATCACCGACCTGCCCCGTGCGGAATATGCCGAGTGCGAACAGCGTGTCATTGCAGAATTGCAGGAACTGGGAAAGCCCTTTGCCGTCCTGCTGAACTGTCTGGATCCGCACACTGCCGCCGCCAAGGCAATGGCAGAACAACTCTCCCAGCAGTATCAGGCACCGGTTCTGCCTGTCAGCTGTCCCGATCTGGACGAGAACGACATCTGTCAGATCCTGACGGAACTGCTGCGGGTGTTTCCGGTGCGGGAGATCAACGTCTGCATGCCACGCTGGATCTCCTCGCTGGAAAAAAGCCACTGGCTGCGGGAATCGGTCTTTTCCTGTATCCGGCAGGCTGCCGCAGAGATCCACACCATTCGGGATACGGCTCTTTTCGCCGAGGCAGTGAGCACCTGCCCTATGTCACGCGGGCAGCCATTCGGGAGATCGACATGGGCACCGGCAGCGTCTGTGCCGAAGTGGAACTGGACGCATCGCTGTTCTACCGCATTCTGGGAGAAACCACCGGTCTGGACATTCACGGTGAAAGCGACCTGCTGCCCATTCTGCTGGAGCTGAGCCGAATCCAAAAAGAATACGCCAAAATCGAACCGGCTCTGCGGGAGGTAGAAGCCACCGGCTATGGCATCGTGATGCCGGAGCAGGAGGAAATGACACTGGAAGAGCCGGAGATCATCAAGCAGGGCGGACGATACGGCGTGCGGCTCCGTGCTTCGGCACCGTCTATTCACATGATGCGTGCGACATTCGCACTACCATCAGCCCCATTGTGGGCACGGAACGCCAGAGCGAGGAACTGGTCATGTACCTGCTGGAGGGCTTTGAGGAG
>ENA-OQDW01000280-OQDW01000280.1-human-gut-metagenome-genome-assembly--contig:-NODE-280-length-22154-cov-3.122304_pt1 | contig 22154 bp, 25 predicted proteins | sample MGYA00242784_ERZ504613 | MGnify/ENA primary metagenome ERZ504613 (study PRJEB26092, sample SAMD00036330) | human gut metagenome | host: Homo sapiens | study: EMG produced TPA metagenomics assembly of...
CTTCCCTTCCCCGGCTCAAAGGTACGCACCGCCTGTGCAAAGGCCAACATACCGGCCTGCACATAATCCTCTTCGGCCTTCGGGCTATTTGTCAGCACGGCTGATAGGATAAATGGGCGGTATTCCCTGAGCAGATCGTTCATCTCCCCATCGGAAGATTTTGCGATCAGCACCCGATCTGCAAGCGTTTGCCCCATAGGCGGCGCCTCCTGTCTATTCAAACTCCGTTGTTGATCAAAGCTTACCGGCCCATTATACAGGAAAACGCCGCGTTTGAAAACGGGCTTTGGCCGCATACTTTCTTTTGATATCGTTCGGAGCAGACGCGCCGGATTTGGGGGTCCTACATTTTTTATTTTGATTTTAAGCGTTTGGTATGCCACGCCGGTTTGACAACCCCAATAAAGTGTGCTATTCTAGGCTCAGCCAAAATAACAAAAACAGGGGAGCCGCCAGCGGCTGAGAGGAAGGCATGCCTTCGACCCTCGAACCTGATCTGGATCATGCCAGCGTAGGGAGTTATAGAGAGCCGTTTTTTCACTCCCGCTGTTACACAGCGGGTTTTTGTTTTATTTGGCTGCCTTTCGGCAATGGAAAGCATGAGGCTGGAAGGCAACGGATTCCAACCAAGAAACAGGAGGAAAAGCAAATGAATGCAAGCGTAGCCATTCAGGTTCTGCCCAGCGTGGAGGGCGAAGACGTCATCCGGATTGTTGACGAGGTGATTGCCTACATCAAATCAAGCGGCCTTAACACCTATGTCGGCCCTTTTGAAACCACAATTGAGGGCGATTACGACCAGCTCATGGAAATTGTGAGGGAATGCCAGCTTATCTGCATCCGCGCGGCGCGCCAAGCGTAATGTCCTATGTGAAGATCAATTACAAGCCGGACGGAGTGTGGACCATTGAGAAAAAAGTTAAAAAGCATCACGAATAAGCTCTACTCCGTTTTAGGCATTGCGATCATCCTGCTGCTCTGGCAGGCGCTGTGCTCCTTTGGCATTGTGCCGATTATATGCTGCCGTCCCCCCTAGCTGTCTGCCGGGCGTTTGCCGGGTCCTTTTCCATCTTGATGGGGCATGCGAAAACTTCACTGATCGAAGCGCTGCTCGGCCTTGTGATCGGTGTTGTGCTGGCCTTTGTGATCGCGGTGGTGATGGATCGCTTTCACGTCGTTTATAAAATGACCTATCCGCTGCTTGTCATCACGCAGGCGATCCCTGCGGTTGCAATCGCCCCGCTTTTGGTGCTGTGGCTCGGCTACGATATGACGCCGAAGGTGGTTCTGGTGATCATCGTCTGCTTTTTCCCTGTGGCGGTCGGATTATTGGATGGGCTGCGGGCCGCAGATGCAGATCAGATCAGCCTTCTGCGCGCGATGGGGGCGAACCGGGCGCAAATCTTTTGGCATATCAAGCTGCCGGGCGCAATGCCAAGCTTTTTTTCCGGGCTAAAAATTTCCGTATCCTTCTCCATCGTGGGGGCGGTCATAGCGGAATGGCTCGGCGGCAGCAGCGGGCTTGGCGTATATATGACCCGTGCGCGCAAGTCCTTCGCGTATAGCGATATGTTCGCCGTGATCTTTCTGGTCGTCGCAATCAGCCTGCTGCTGATCGGGCTGACCAACCTGCTGGAAAAAAAGACGACGCCCTGGCGGCAGATCAAGAAAACATAGCAAAGCCGCTATTTAGCACATAAAAAGGAGAATGAGATTAATGAAGTTAATAAAACGCATTTTAGCGCTTGTGATGGCCGTTGCCTGTATCCTGGCCGCTTTTGCCGGATGCACAAAGGACGAAAAAGCCCCGGGCGCACAGGAAAAAGCAAAAATCACCGTTGTGCTGGACTGGACGCCCAATACCAACCACACCGGCCTCTACGTTGCCCAGAAAAATGGTTACTTTGCGGATAACGGCCTAGAGATTACCATTGAGCAGCCGCCTGAGGATGGCGCGGAAGCGCTCGTTGCTTCCGGCAAAGCGCAGTTCGGCGTGAGCTTCAGGAGAATGTGGCCAGCGCACTGACCGCTGATTCTCCGCTGCCCATCACCGCTGTTGCGGCGCTGATTCAGCACAACACCTCCGGCATCATCTCGCTGAAGAAAAACAATATTACTTCCCCGAAGGATGGCAGGCCACACCTATGCATCGTGGAACACTCCGATCGAAAAAGCGATTCTGAAGGACGTGATTGAAAAAGACGGCGGCAACTTTGAGCAGGTCGAAATGATCTATAACTCCGCCCAGGACGTTGTGACCGCCTTGCAGACGAACATCGACGCCGTTTGGATCTATTATGCCTGGGATGGCATCGCAACCGAGGTCAAAGGCTTGGATACCAACTACTTCGCCTTTAAAGATATCAACCCCGCTCTCGATTTCTACACGCCCATTCTGATTGCAAACGACAGCTTCCTTAAGGAACATCCCGATCAGCCAAGGCATTCCTGAAAGCTGCCCGCCTAGGGTATGAATACAGTATCGAGCATCCGGAAGAGGCTGCCGCCATCCTGTGCGAATATGCGCCGGAGACGGACAAAGAGATCGCCGTGGCCAGCCAGAAATACCTGGCCTCGCAGTATAAAGCCGAGGTAGAGCGCTGGGGCGAATTTGACCAGAAGCGCTGGGACGCTTTTTATGACTGGCTGTATGAAAACAAGGTGATCGCCAAGGAGATTCCGGACGGCAAGGCTTTACCAACGACTATTTGAACTGACAAACTCCATCGTGAAACGAGGCGCTGAAATGGACCGGCTGCGGGCAGAACACATTACAAAAAGCTTTGACGGCACTACGATCATCCAGGATGTTAGCCTGACGCTGCACGAGGATGAGCTGATCTGCCTGTTAGGCGTTAGCGGCGTGGGGAAAAGCACGTTTTTTAACGTCCTCTCCGGGCTTGTCGTGCCGGACAGCGGCCGGGTTCTGTTGGGCGAGGAGGATATTACAGGCCAAACGGGCCGCATTAGCTACATGCAGCAAAAGGATCTGCTCCTGCCGCACAAGCGGATTGTGGATAATATTGCCCTTCCGCTTGTGCTCAAAGGGGTGCCGCGCAAACAGGCGCGGCAGCAGGTCAGCTCCGGCCTTGCAGAATTCGGTCTGGAAGGGACGGAGCGCAAATATCCCGGCCAGCTCTCGGGCGGCATGCGGCAGCGCGCGGCGCTTTACCGCACCTATCTCTTTAACAGCGAAGTGGCCCTGCTGGACGAGCCCTTCAGCGCGGTGGACGCAATTACAAAATCGCAGCTTCATCTATGGTATTTGGAGATGATGAGCAGCCTGCATATGTCGCTATATTCATCACGCACGATATTGATGAAGCGATTTTCCTCTCTGACCGCATTTATATCATGTCCGGCGCGCCGGGGCGGATCACGCAGGAGCTGACGATCCGGCATCCACGCCCGCGCACAACGCGCTTTACAGCTTCACAGGAGTTTATGGAGTATAAGCGGCAGATTTTAGACGCGCTAAAAATCCAATAGCATATTGCACCAGTTTTCATGGATCCAACACCATCAGCGGGGATGCTTCGATATGGGGGCATCCCCGCCATCCGTTTTACTGCATGAATGCGAAAAGAAAGCGTATTCCCGCCGTCTGCCGCTTCCCCTCTACCCATCTCTCAACATCCAATTCCCCTGCATATGCTTGATGACGCTTTCGGCATTGATTTCCGCGCAAAATCGGCTATAATAGATATATTGGCCTTTTGCCGTTTCAGAGCGCGGAAAAAGCCATAACGCGGTAAATTACCAAGTAGGGAGTTTTGATTGATGAATGGCTATTACCCGCCTCCCCCCTATGGATACAATTACGATCCGGCCGGCTTTCAGCCGTCTCCTTCCCCGGCGGCACAGCAGAACAAAAAGGCGTTGCGCTCATTGAGCATCTTTGCAGGGATCGGCCTGCTCGGCTTTATGCTGATGCAGCAGATTTTCTCTGCAATTTTGATGATTTTCGGGCTGGCCGACCTCTACCAAAACGATGCTCTGTTCCAGGACGCCTATGGGATTCTGTTTTCCATCTTTTGCGTGGGGCTGCCGTTCCTGGCGGTCTATTTTCTTCTCGCTCTGCGTCGGCAGGCGCCTGATATTCCGCTGAACGCGCCCAAGAATAAATGGCGTGCCATCCTGCTGGCGCTCATTGGGCTGCTCGTCTGCATGGCGGGAAATTATGCGACAAACGGCCTGATTCTCTTTTTCAATCTCTTTGGCATTGAACTGAGCGCGCCGGAGGTGCAGGCGCCGGCAAGCGTTTGGGGCTGTGTTCTCCTATTTGTGCAGAGCGCTGTTGTGCCCGCAGTTGTGGAGGAATTCGCCATGCGGGGCGTTGTGATGCAGCCTTTGCGAAAATATGGGGATTGGTTTGCCATACTAACCTCTGCCTTCGTGTTTGCGCTGATGCATGGGAACCTGGTGCAGGCCCCCTTCGCCTTCATCGCCGGCATCGGCCTGGGCTATGCTGTCATTGCGAGCGGTTCCCTCTGGACAGGGATTCTGGTCCATCTGCTTAACAATTCCATCAGCGTCATTCAAACGATTGCAATCGCCTATCTCCCAGAGGGAAAAGCGGCAATTGTTTCCGCTATTCTGATCGGTGTGGTAATCGCGGCCGGTGCAGCCGCATTGCTCGTCTATTTGGTGAAGAAAGAAATGCGGTTTGTGCTTCCTCTTTCCAGCGTGCCGCTGCACCGCGGTGAAAAGTGCGCCGCCTATCTCTTTACCCCGCCGATGGTGTTGGCGCTGGCGATGATGGTTTGGTCCACGCGCTATTATATCAACGTGCCGTTTTCCACCAGGTGCCTACGCTTTTTTTCTTCATCGCGGCTATTGTCGCCTTTGTTTACTCATTCAGCCCGCAAAAGGCCTCCGCCCCCCACCCGATGTGAAAGGGGGGCGTATGGAGCTATGACGGATCAGGATTGCATGCGGGAAGCAATGCTTCTCGCCCGCCTTTCCGCGCTGGAGGGGGAAGTGCCCGTAGGCGCTGTTGTCACCCGTGCGGGCGGCATCGTCGGCCGGGGGCGTAACCGCCGGGAAACGGGCAAAAACGCCCTTGCCCATGCAGAACTGGAAGCCATTGCTGAAGCGTGCCAAACACTGGGCGGCTGGCGGCTTTGGGAGTGCACGCTCTACGTCACACTGGAGCCCTGCCCGATGTGCACCGGGGCGCTCATCAATGCACGAATGAGGCGCGTCGTATTCGGCGCATATGACGCAAAGGCCGGCTCGTGCGGTTCTGTCGTCGATCTTTTTGCCCTTCCATACAACCACAAGCCCATTCTGGAGGGTGGTTATATGGAGCAGGAATGCGCAAGCCTTCTCACGGATTTTTTCCGCAGGCTGCGGGAAAGCCGTAAAAGTGAAAGATAAATTAGGAGATGTTGAAACCATGAGTGAAGCTACAAAACCAGCCGATTGCGGCGGAAATTGCGAGAGCTGCGGGGCGGACTGCTCCTCCCGGCAACAGGATATGCATATCCCGCTCAACCAATACAGCACGGTGCGCAAGGTCATCGGCATTGTCAGCGGGAAGGGCGGCGTCGGCAAATCGCTCGTCACCTCTCTGACTGCGTGCGCAATGCAATCGCGCGGCTACGCAACCGCCGTGTTTGACGCGGATGTGACCGGCCCTTCCATCCCGAAAGCCTTCGGCATTACGGAAAAGGCAAAGGGCAACGAGCTCGGCCTCCTGCCGGAAAAATCCAAGATGGGCATTGAAGTGATGTCCGTCAATCTTCTTCTGGAAGATGACGAGGCGCCCGTGGTATGGCGCGGCCCGGTGATCTCCGGTGTAATCCAGCAATTCTGGACGGACGTTGCATGGGGCGATATCGACTATATGTTCATCGATATGCCGCCCGGAACGGGCGACGTGCCGCTGACCGTATTTCAATCCCTCCCGCTTGACGGCATCATCGTTGTGACCACGCCGCAGGATCTGGTTACCCTGATCGTCAAAAAGGCCTATCATATGGCCAAGATGATGAACATCCCGATCCTCGGCATCGTAGAGAATATGAGCTATGCCATCTGCCCGGACTGCGGCAAAAAAATCGAGCTGTTCGGTGAGAGTAAGGCGGAAGAAGTTGCCGCCTCCCTTGGCGTGCCGGTGCTGGCCCGCCTGCCGATCGACAGCAAAACCGCCCGCCTCGTCGACCAAGGGGCGGTAGAGCTTGCCGACGATAAATCAATCGCCCCGGTGGCGGACTTTTTGGAGCAGACGTTCCGGAACGCATAACAATCATACGAGGTGCAACAAAGGCTGTCGAGCAAATTCGACAGCCTTTTCTCTTATTTCGGTCAGCTTTTTGTTCCGCCGCTGCCTGCATGGAAGGGGAGACGCCCGCCCTTATTTAAACAGGAACGACAGGTTGCGTTTTTTATACCCATCCGGCACGGAAAGCAGGGATGCATCGATTTGATCCGTAATGCTGTTGACTTTGAGTTTCATCGTCCCGCCCGGGCCTCGCAGCTCCATCTTGACAAGCTTGTCACCGGAGAAGTAGAAATAAATCCGGTCGGTATCTGAGGTATAGCGCTCACAGGTTAATTTCTGGCCTTCGTCCGTCACCTCCAGGGAACTGACAAATTCAAATTTTGACGGGTCGATCACAAGGCTTTTGAAATCCCCCGCCATAGAGGATGGCACATCCGTATAAGCCTTCAGGAAGGGAAGCACCGCATAGGTGCTCTGCCCATTGCTGATGACCGACATTGTGAGTTTATCCGAATAGGTCATCTGAATGCTAAGCTTTTTCCCGGAGCAGTCAAAATCAGGGCATATCCGTTTCTTCCCCATCTACCTTTTGGGAGGAAATCACATCCAAGTGTAGACGCCGCCCGCCAAAATCCGCATATAGGGATCGGCTTTATGGCCCTTAAAGGGCTTCATATCCTCTTCCTTAATCGGCTTTTTATCCGCCGAGGCACTCCCATTCCCAGAAGAACCGCCCGAGCCGGAGCCAGTATTTCCAGAGCTGCCGCCGCTGCCTGAGCTTGAGCCCGCAATGGCATTGCCGTTGGCATCCGTCGCGCCGCTGCCGCCTGATCCACCGCCGGAAGCGGAACCGCCTGTGCCGTGCTCCTCCTCCACTCCTGCTCTAGCAACTCAGGATCGGTCGGGATCGTGGGCGAGCTGCTGTGGGATTGCCACAACACAAAAATCAAAAATGCCAAAATAAGCACACATAAAATCACCGTGACGATCACAGTAGAATTCTTCAAACTGATCCACGCTTCCTTCCATCCCGCCGCGCACGCCGGAGGGACCCCCTTTGATCTCATTAGTATTAGAATACCACACAACGGCTAGAAAGGGAACCGCCTTCCGGCAATTTCCATGAAAACGCCCTGCTGAATGGAAAATTTGATTGCTGCCTGTACATGCTGATACAAGATTGCAATTTCAGTTTGTGGAATCTTCCGATGGCCCGTAAAGCCGCAAGAAAACATGTAAAAACCTCCTTGTTCCCTTGATACATACTTACATCAAGGAGTTGATGATTGATGTATCAAAGAATCCGTGACTTGCGCGAGGACCGAGATTTATCTCAAGAAGATATTGCGTTCTACTTGAATATTCATCAAACAACATACTCAGATTACGAACTGGGGAAATTAAACATTTCCATCCCAATGCTGATCAAATGATCCTCCTTTTATGGCACTAGTGTGGATTATCTTTTGGGATTAACAGACGAAAAATCTCCATACCCTCGCAATAGGTGATGATTCCTAATAAAAAAGACGTTGGCTTAGAATCGCTTGTCAAAATCAAAGACTATGGCAGTATACATTTGAAAATAAGGGAACGCATAGAAGAACATGGCATAAACAGGCATATTCTCGCAAGAGCGATCGACGTACAATACGAAATTATAACCCGATGGTTCCATGATGATCTCACAACCAAATTGGATATGGACATCTTGGCCAAGCTTTGTTGTTATTTTTAATGCCCCATTGCAGATATGATAGAATATCGTAAATTTGAGCCTCAAAAGCCTTCTCTTCCGACAGAAAAACGGCCCTGAATGGACGCGCATTCAGGGCCGTTCTATCAATGATTCTGATCATCCATGGAAATGATTTTAGCGTTTTATGAGCCACGTTCATTGGAAAGTGACAACGCCGTAATAGACGGTTAGCGCCTCTCAATTGATTAGACTAGCCGCGCAAGTTGGTAACTGGGGCAGCTAATTTTGTTTGATCGCAAACACGAACCAGCACCAGCGAAGCTGCTCCGCCGGTGCTGGTTCACGTTTTTAGGAAGGGGGGAGGAATCAATCAAGATTTACAGATAATACGGTTGGATAATCGTGGCACTGTAGCTCTGGTTCGTCGAGTTGGAAATCCAGCCGCCGATTTCGTAGGAAACCTCACCGGCCTCCTTCAGGCCGTAAAAATCCACACCACCGGTGATAATATTCAAGACGCCTCCATTCAGATCAATCACATTGCCGCGAACGCCGAGCGTGCTGCGGGTGGGGTTTGGAACTGCCAAGCGACCCAGCTGCACCTGCTTCGGCTCCAAACGAATGACCTGCCCGCCGATTTTGACACCGTGAACCTCTGTTACTTCTTTGAGGTTTTTAAGGGGACGAAGGTCCGCAATCGAATTGCCTGACAGATAGACATGGGAAGCTTTCGAAATATATTGCATGCCCTCAAGGTCTTGATGCCGCAATTTGCGCCGTCAATATAGCCACATGCTCCAGCTCGCCGCGCGTGACGATATCCTCAACCGACTTGTTGAGCGTTACCGCCATCACCTGCGCCAGGTTTTCATCCGGGAACACTTCCCTGATTGTGCCCAACGCGTCATCTGCCTGCGCAAAGGCCATCATGCCCATTGTGCAAAAAAGTGCAAACACCAAGCATAGAGAAACTGCCGCCCGAAGAATACGGCTGGAAGTGCGCTTTTTCATTTGTGTTTCCTCATTTCTTTGACTCGTAGTGTAATACAATTATTTTTATGTATCACCTGTTTTTATTGTAGTATATTATATGTAACTTTTAAATAGTAAAACTTCCTAAAGATTCCATATTAGTTTTGTGTGTTTTAACAAAATAAGGTAAATGTTGAAAATTTATTACAATATAACCTTCTATCATTCTCTTCCAAAAACAGCACTGCCCGGCCCCGAATTTTCATCCGGGCCGGGCGGTATGCTTTTGCAAAGTGAATTTTATGGTGTTTTCTCTCTGGCCGCATGGTCAAAACGCCCTTTGGGTAAAGCTTGATCCGCTTGATTTGCGTGGCACAGCCAGATGAGGGGCACTGTGAACAATTGCAGCCGCAGGAGGATTTGCCTTTTTTATGATCCCGCCAAAGCTTTGCAAGGATTAAAGCCACCGCCGCCGCAACCAGCAGGCCGATTAAAATCGTGCCCCAATTAGCCGCAAAAAAATGTAACATAACCGATTCCTCCTTTTCTCTACAACGGCCGATCAGCGCCAATGCCTATTTAAACTTTAACCTTTGCATTTAAAACATTGCTCTCTTGATAGCGCCGGAACAACATATACAGGAAAAACGCAACCAGTATAAAGGCTGCCATTGCGCCAATGATGCTGCCGTTTCCGGTAAACAGCATCCCAAGCTGATAGACAACCAATGCAAATGCATACGCAAATACGCACTGGTAGCCGATTGCAAACCAAGTCCATTTTGCACTGTTCATCTCCCGCCTGATTGCGCCAATTGCGGCGAAGCAGGGGGCGCACAGCAGGTTGAAGATCAGGAAGGAGTATGCCGCAAGGGGAGTAAACGCAGCGCGTACATTCTGCCACACCTGCCAGCCGTTTTCCGCAACCTCTTCAAACCCGCCGAAGAGCACGCCGAAGGTGCCGACCACATTCTCCTTTGCAATCAGGCCTGTGATGGAAGCAACCGCAGCCTGCCAGGTGCCCCAGCCGAGCGGTGTGAAAATCCAGGCAATCGCATTGCCGATGACGGCTAGGATGCTGCTCTCCATATCCACCATGCCAAAAGAGCCGTTTTCCCAGCCGAAGGAAGAGGTGAACCATACAAAAATGGTGGCGAGCAGGATCACGGTGCCAGCTTTCTTGATGAAGGACCAGCCACGCTCCCACATGGAACGAAGCACATTGCCCACTGTCGGCCAATGATATGCGGGCAGCTCCATCACAAATGGGGCGGGGTCGCCCGAAAACATTTTTGTTTTTTTCAGCATAATGCCGGATACGATGATTGCAAAAACGCCGATAAAATAAGCGCTGGGCGCAACCCACCACGCGCCGTCGAACAGCGCGCCGGCAATCAGCGCAATGATTGGGAGCTTCGCACTGCACGGGATAAAGGTGGTGGTCATGATCGTCATCTTTCGGTCTCGATCATTTTCAATTGTCCGTGAAGCCATAATGCCGGGCACTCCACAGCCGGTGGCGATCAGCATCGGGATAAACGATTTGCCCGAAAGGCCGAATTTGCGAAAAATCCGATCCATGACAAAGGCGATACGCGCCATATATCCGCAGGACTCCAAGAAGGCAAGGAACAAAAACAGCACCAGCATCTGCGGCACAAAGCCGAGCACCGCGCCCACGCCGGCAATCACGCCATTCAGGATCAGCTGCTGTAGCCACTGCGCACAATGGACCGCTTGGAGCCCCTTTTCCACAAGGCCAGGAATGCCGGGAATCCATACGCCGTATGCAGCGGGGTCGGGCTCTTCTATTTTGGAAGCCTCGAGGTATCCGTTATAATCAACAGGGATTTCTTCTTCTACATTTCCATTGTCATCATACAGCTTGGCGGTCGCCGTCAGGCCGTTTGCCTGCACAGGGTCAAGCCCTTTCTCTTCTGCCGCCGCTTCAAAAGCCTCTACCTTTGCGCCAGGGACGGCATATTCCTCAGACGCCTCCTCATAAGCGGAAGATCCGATGCCAAACAGATGCCATCCATCACCGAAAACACCGTCGTTCGCCCAATCCGTTGCCCATCCGCCAACCGTTGTGACAGAAACAAAATAGACCACAAACATAACCGCCGCAAAAATTGGCAGCGCAAGCCAGCGGTTTGTCACCACGCGGTCTATTTTATCGGATGTGGAAAGCTTGCCCGCATTTTTCCGCTTGCAGCAACCTTTGATGATGGACGCTATGTAGAGATAGCGCTCATTGGTGATGATGCTCTCCGCATCATCATCCATCTCCCGTTCCGCGGCCTTGATATCTTCTTCGATATGGCTCAGCACTGCTGGATCAAGCTGTAATTGCTCCAGCACTTTTTCATCGCGCTCAAAAATCTTGATCGCATACCAACGCTGCTGTTCGGCTGGCATACTGTGCACCGCGGCCTCCTCAATATGGGCGATTGCGTGCTCCACCGCGCCGCTGAAGCGATGTTGCGGCACGGTTTTTGCGCTCTGTGAAGCACGGATAGCCTCCTCGGCCGCCTCCATGATGCCTGTGCCCTTGAGCGCAGAGATTTCGACCACTTTGCACCCGAGCTGGCGAGAAAGCTCATCAATATAGATTTTGTCGCCATTCTTATTTACAACATCTATCATGTTGACAGCCACAACCACAGGGATTCCGAGCTCCGTCAGCTGCGTGGTCAGATACAAATTCCGCTCCAGGTTCGTGCCGTCAATGATATTCAGGATGGCATCAGGGCGATCCTGGATCAAGTAGTTTCGCGCCACTACCTCTTCTAAGGTGTATGGAGATAAGGAATAAATGCCTGGAAGATCCATGATGATAACATGGTCGTGCTTTTTCAGCCTGCCTTCCTTTTTTTCAACGGTTACGCCGGGCCAGTTCCCCACAAACTGATTGGAACCCGTCAGCGCATTAAACAGGGTTGTTTTGCCGCTGTTCGGATTGCCTGCCAAGGCAATTCTGATATCCATTGCGATTCTCCTTCTTCAGATTATAATTAGCATATGCTAACCTTTGCGTCAAAAACAAAGGCAGCCGCCCCTTCTCATGGATCATTCCACTTCAATCATCTCAGCGTCCGCTTTTCGAATTGACAGCTCGTAGCCACGCACGGTAACTTCCACAGGGTCGCCCAGCGGAGCTACTTTACGCACATGGACCTGCGTGCCCTTCGTAAGCCCCATATCCATAATCCTCCGCTTGACGGCCCCTTCGCCATGCAGCTTCACGACTGTTACTGTGTCCCCAATTCTCGCTTGTCTCAGTGTTTTCATGCCGCTTCCTCCTTCACAATTTACCGTTATGCCAGAATCCCCGCCCCTTCCAATGCTTCAAACATTTGTTTGAAGCAATTATACCAGGATCTTACTCGCCATCTCACGGCTGATTGCCACACGGGAATCCTTCACATTCACGATAAGATTCCCTCCTATGGTGGAAACCACCGTTACATTTCCGCCGGTGACAAACCCGAGATTTTCAAGGTGCGCCCTGATTTCCGAATTGCCTCCGACCTTCCGGATCATGTTCTCTTCCCCAACACTTGCAAACGTCAGCGGCATCATGAATTCCTCCCCCGCCTTTCAATAAGCATTGGCTAACCCAATATGAAAAAAATCTGGTTAGCATTTCCTAACCAAATACATGTTAGCACTAGCTAACCTCTTTGTCAATGTCTTTTTTAAAATTTTTAAAAGGCCCTTTGAGTTACTGCATTTCCACGATGCGACTGGCCGGCGCGATTTTGTTATTATGAAGATATTATTTTAATTCTGACGATATATGTAAAATATAGTTTACATAAGAGGAAATATATAGTATATTATATATGTTTCAAAAAAATTGGAGGTGTAACATCATTATGAAACGAAGCGTTCAAAAATGGATGGCGGTTATCCTAAGCTGCTGTATATGCCTAAGCATCTGGTCGGCAGCGGCTCTCGCTGCCGGCACGGGAGAATTCGACCCGGTCGGCAACCTTCTTCCCAATCCGGGGATGGAAGAAGGAGGGCAAAATCAGAATGAGTGGACCTACGACAAAAATACGTTTCCACTCAACCTCACGACGGGAGACGACGGCTTTGCACCGCATTCCGGCGACAGTTGTATGGGGTACCTTCAGTATAACAGCAATAAACCGACGCTCATCTATCAAGAAGTCGAAATCCCAGTTTCAGGCGTCTATGAGTTTTCAGGTTACTTCGCAACCATTGCCGAACTCGTCACCATCCGCATTGGAGACAGCACCGTCTCGTTTTCGAATAATGGCCGCGTTTGGGATAAGAAAAACGTGCTCTTTGAAGCTTCTGCCGGGGATATCGTTCCGATCGAAATCACTTCATTCGACCCCACCCAGGTTGGCTTCTGGATGGACGACGTGTGCCTGACTTTATGCGAGGGCACTTCCTTGGAGGGCGTTTGGAGCGAATGGGATATTGAAGGGGAGGTTATCCAAGAACCTGAAATCGCAATGCAGGGAGAACACTGCGCCTATATTGCCGGCGGGAAAAGCCTGAATTTGAGAGGCCCGTCGCTTGAGTCGGGTGAATACATTCTCACGTTCTCCGTCAGGACGCTGGAAGAAGCCGCTATTCCAGGGGTGTTTCGCATTCTTTCCCTTGCATCAGGAGAAGTTTATGAAACCGAACCTTTTGAATTGGCCAACCAATGGAAAAGTGTGACCGTTCGAATGCAGGATCCGGGAGAGATTGCGTTTACCATCGAAAGCCTAGATATCCCGGATGTGTTTATCGACAACATATCGCTTGTACGATTTGATGATTTCTGGCCGAACCCGGACCCTCAGCCGCAGGAACTGCTGACAAACCGCGGCTTCGAAAGCGGCCTATCCAGCTGGACGCATCCAGGTTCCTTTGCTGCCTTTACGACCACTTCACAGGCACATTCCGGCTCACAGTCGGTCTTTATGGGCTATTTTACCCCTGAAGCGCTCAACAGCTATGTGTCGCAGAATGTAACCTCTGGAAGCGGAACATACGATCTCTCCGCCTATATCAAAACGGAAACAAACCTGACCGGCACCGGCGCGATCCTGAGCTGGAGGCGAAGGACGCAAACGGAAGCATTTTGGCTTCCGCATCCAGTAAAGCGGTTTCCAACTCCAATGGTGGATGGAGCCTTGCCGCTGTATCACTCAACGCACCCTCCGGCACCAAAACGGTCACCGTCAAAATTGGCGGCCTCTATTGCACGGGCGGCTTCTTTGTAGACGACGTATCCTTGCAATATAGCAGTTGAAGATCGCCATTTGTTTTCTCGATCGGGATTCTCACGCTATTAAGAGGGCTGTTTGAACACATTCACAACATATTCTAGTGAAAATTTTGGAGGTGGATCTCTCATGAAAAAGCATTTTAAAAAAACAATGGCGATGCTGCTCATCTGCTGCCTGAGCTATGCATCTGGTCAGCATCAGCCTTCGCCGCAGGCACGGGGGAATTTGACCCCATCGGCAACATTCTTCCCGATCCGAGCTTTGAAGAAAACGAAAATGTGTGGAACTATAATGATAGTGACACCTATTTTGGTATTTGCCAAGCCCAAGGCAATCTTGACCCACATTCCGGAGAATGGGCCGCTGCCGTGCTCGGTGGTATCCAGGCGCCAACCTGTATAGAGCAGGAAATTTTTATTCCGGAAACTGGCCTTTATGAATTTTCCGGCTATTTTGCAGCTAACTGCCAGCAGATTACGCTTCGTATCGAGGGGACGGAAAGCCATTCTATCTCTTTCCCAGGCAACAATATAGAATGGGAAAAACAAACCCTGCTGTTCTATGCGAACGAGGGAGACGTCATCCGGCTTGAAATATCTTCCATTCAGTCAACAGCGCTCACTGGATATATCATGGACGATATTTGCCTAACGCGCTGTGAAGGCACCTCCTTTGATGAGCCTACTGATCTGAGTGTCAGCGGCGGCATGGCCGTCAATGAGCCTTCCATGGCATTACAGGGGGATTACTGCCGATTATTGCTTTCGGGCAAAACACTGGAGCTATCCGGCCCGATGTTGGAGCCGGGGCTCTATACCCTGTCCTTTTTTGTCAAAGGGCCGGATGCTGAGAGCGCTGCATGCGCATTCCCAATTGATGTGGCAATGTCTGGCGAAGCCTATGCGCCTGAACTCGTGCTGGCTGATCAGTGGAAAATATCACGGTCTCCTTTTCTGTGGAAGAGACCTCTGAGCTCTCCGCTACCATTGGCATGGAAGCCTCACGGCAGTACTCTTTGACAACTTTTCTATTGTAAGAGTCGCAGATTTGCCGCCTAAGCCTCCTCTGGAGCAGTTGACGAATCTTGGATTTGAAAATGGAATTTCCGGCTGGACGCAACAGCAGGGCACCTCCTCTTCTTCCATCCTCGTCGCAACCTCTCAATCATATTCCGGCACAAAATCGCTCTTTATGGGATATTTCTCTTCGGAGCCGCTCAACAATTATGTGTCGCAAGACAGCTCTGCCGGCGCCGGACAATATGCTTTTTCAGCACATATCAAAACCGAAGGTGCGCTGAATGGCGTAGGAGCATTCCTGCTGCTGGAGGCAAAAGATGCAAGCGGAAAAATCCTTGCGTCTGCTGCAAGCCCGGCTATCTCCAACTCCAACGGCGCCTGGTCGTTGCCTCGACAACGCTCAGCGCGCCTGCCGGAACTAAGACGGTAACGGCAAAAATTGGCGGCTTATACTGCACAGGTGGATTCTATGTGGATGACGCCTCCCTGCAATACAGTAAATAGGCACCAACCGAAATTCCATCCAGCACAAAAACAGCCGGCCCGTGGATTGCACCCACAGACCGGCTATTTCTCTTTCAATAGGGCATAAAAAAGCGGCGGGCATTGCTGTCCGCCGCCGGCGCTTTCTTAATGCAGAGGTTTATTTTACCTCTACTGTCCAGCCGTAAGGATCTGGGAGTTTACCCCATTGGATACCCGTAAGCGTATCATAGAGATGCTGGGAGATCGTGCCGATCTCGCCATTATTAATCGTCATAACCTTCTCATCCCACTTCAGCTCACCGATCGGGGAGATGACCGCCGCTGTACCGCTGCCGAAGGCCTCCTTGAGCTTGCCCGCATCTGCTGCCTCAGCAACCTCTTCGATGGAGAGCCTGCGCTCGCTGACCTTGTAGCCCTGCTTTTTCAACAGCTCAATGCAGGACATACGCGTTACGCCCGGCAGAATGCTGCCTTGTAGCTCAGGGGTGACAATTTCATCATCGATCACAAAGAATACATTCATCGTGCCGACTTCTTCGATATATTTACGCTCTACACCATCCAGCCACAGCACCTGGGTATAGCCAACCTTCTCGGCCTCATCCTGCGCTTTGAGAGAGGCGGCGTAGTTGCCGCCTGTTTTGGTGTAGCCCATGCCGCCGCGCACCGCGCGGACATATTTATCCTCCACATAAATTTTCACTGGGTTGAGCCTTCCGGATAATAGGCGCCAACCGGGGAAAGGATGATGGCAAAAAGCAGCTCCTGTGCCGGGTGAACGCCACCTGCGCCTCTGTTGCGAAAATGAACGGGCGAATATAGAGAGAAGTTCCCTCTGCCGTGGGAATCCAATCCTGATCGACGCTCACAAGCTTTTTAATCGCCTCTACGGCAAAAGCCTCATCGATTGCCGGGATGCAAAGACGCTCATTCGAGCTATTCAGGCGGGCCATGTTGCGGTCCGGGCGGAAGAGAAGGATGCGTCCATCCTCCGTGCGGTAAGCCTTCAGGCCCTCAAAAACCTCCTGGCCATAATGCAGGCACATCGCGGCGGGATCAAGCTCGATTGGACCATAGGGAACGATGCGCGGATCGTGCCAGCCCTTGCCCTCGTCATAGTTCATCAGGAACATATGATCGGTATAGTAATTTCCGAAGCCTAACCTGGTTTGATCCGTTGGCTTCTGCTTCGGATGCTGTGTGCGCTCAATGGTGATTTCCTGCATGTCGAACAGCTCCTTTTTGTTCTTTTCTATTTATTATAAGCTCGAAAATCCGCATTTGCAATATCTTCTTCTCCCGTTCCTGCGTTGAAAACTTGTTTTTGCGCACTTTGTATAAAAAATAAAAAGAGTAATTGCAGATTATACCCTATTTACATATAGCTTCCATCATGATATAATTTTTAAATAGCATAAATCTATGCTGTATGAGAGGAGAAAACAAATTGAGAAACGAAGTGATGAAGCTAAAAAAGCATGTTTACCGCGCAACCGGCATCTCGCTGCTAATCCTGCTTTTCGGTGCTCTGGGGGCTGGATTTTTGTTTGTCGTCGGCAACATTTTCGGCGTTCAAATTCTAAAACCCGGTAGCGCCATCTCCGAAATGCTGTGGCATCTATTTTTTTGGGCGACCGATTTCTTTTTTGTCGCCTTCGTGTTGATCCTATCCTACTTGATCGCGGGGCTGCCCGCCGTTGCGCCAGCATTGACGCTGAGCATCCTGTTCTCCCACTTTGCGGGGCAATATAACGGCGGCGAATTCTCCGTGCCGCTCTATACGAATTTCTTCACCGTACCAAATGCGGGTGGCGGCGGCGTAAACATCGGCTACCTCGGCTATCTCATCATGGCGCTGCTGCTCGGCTATCTCATCAAATATCTATTCATCCTCTGGGAACGCGTGAAGGCAAAGCTCGGCCCAAAGCTAGACCGTCCTGTCGCCGCCCTTGGCAAAAAATAAAGCCTCTTGCGCAGCTCGACGGCACCACGGTGATCGGCCTGCCGGACTTTCTGGTCTATGTCCTCATCATGCCAGTGATTGCGGCGGCGGTGACCTATCTTGTGATCAACTATGGAATCGCCGTTCCCTTCAACGCGCTGGCGGACGCCTTGCAGCCGGTGCTGAAGGAGGCATGGGGCATCTCTCCAGCTCTCGGCGGGCTGATGATGGGCGCAATGGTCGGCTTCGATACAATCGGCCCCGTCTCCGCAGCTGCATTCTCCGTGGCGACGGACGCCGCCGTTGTGGGCAACACGGCGTTGATGACCACCTTTGGCCTCTGCTTTGCAGCGACGGGCTGGATTCCGCTGTTCGCCTGGCTCCTTCATCTGATCACCAAAAAGGGACCACGCTTTGACGGGGACGACGCCAACCTCGCCATGTCCGGCCCCATCAATGCCTTCTTTGACAACATGAAGCTCACCGTCATCTTTGCCGCGCCCTACGCCTGCCGCGACCCATTTCGGGTAATCCCCTGCTATCTCCTCACCTGCTCGCTGACCGGGCTTTTCAGCGGCGCGGCCGGGCTTGCGAACTCGCTCTATACCGCGCCGGAAAAAATCGCGCTATTTTTGAAGGGCGATTGGTATACCTCCTTCCTCCAGCCAATGCGCTCTATTTCCCACACGCCTCGTGGCATCCTGATGCCCATAATTGTGGGCGCGTGCGCGATTTTAGGCGGCGCGGTGCTGTTGCTTTGGAAAACAAAGGCCATGAAGCGCCAGCAAGAGAAGGGAACCTATGTGGAAATGAGCGGCGATGTTGGCGGCGAGATGATCCGCCTTGCGAAGCGCTGGGCTGCCAAGCCGCAGGGGTCCGCTGACCATACAGAAAAAACACGGAAACGCCGCTGGAAGCGGAGATAAAATAACAGAAAGGAAGAACAACAGGTGCTTTTACAGCGAATTGTTGCCCTGCTCATTGCAATTGTCACCTTTTTTGCCAACTGCTTCGGCATCACCAGCTTGAATATGGTGCCATACGCAGAGTTGAGGACGGAGCTTGACGATTCCATCCCGCTCCTCACGGGCGACCATAGCGAGGAGCTTCTCACAAATATCGACCGTGGCGTCCGCATGGAGGTCTACCTCACTCTAGGGCCCGGCTGCGCTATTCCAGGCACGCAAGAGGACGCTTACGATTTTCTGGACACATGCATAGAAAAGTATGCGCAAGAAGCACCCCGCGAAGCGCAGGTCTATATCTACCTCAATGAATACTTTGACCATGACCTAGACGAAGCGGCATTTACACAACTGCGGGAATATCTCGAATATGTCCGCTCGAGGGATTTGGGCATTCTGCTTCGCTTTGCATACGAACCATCGCCGCAGAGCGAATACGCGCCTACCCAGGAGCAAATGCTGCGCCATATCACGCAGATTAAAAACTGGATGAGGGAAAACGAAACGCTCATTGGCGATGTTGTCACCGCCTTGCAGCTCGGCTTTATCGGCGCCTGGGGCGAATGGGGGTCCTCCTTGCAGGAGTACGACCGCAAACAGATCGCCAACGCAATTTGCGACATGGTGCCAAAGAACGTATACATCCAGGGCCGGTATATGGATGTGACCGCCCAGATGTTCGGCCGCAGCACCTTCTCCCGGGTAGCTACCACAGCGATTTTATGGTTGGCCGTCCACATCCGTGGAACACTGCCTACGATAAATACTACGCGCCCTATTACTGGCTCTTTGCCGCCACCAGCGCGCACCGGATCAACGATGGGGAGATGCCTTGGGTCGGCGCAACGGAGGAACCGGATGAATACGTGGACGGGCAGAAATTCTTGCAGCAGTGCTATGAATACCACCTCTCCACCTTCAGCATTGAGCACAATTACCGCGATACGCATCGCGCCCCGCCCAATGAGCCGGTTTATAACATCGCCCGCTGGCAAACGGAGGAACTGACACTCAGGGATGCAAAAAAGCTGCGCATTCCTTATTTTGAAAGCTGGTTTCAGGATGAAGATGGGAACGCCATCCGCCGCACCGTGTATGAATACCTACGCGACTTCCTCGGCTATCAACTTGCTCTTTCCAATTTGGAAATAAAAACAACCCGAAAGGGTATGCAGGTGAGCCTCATGATGACCAATTTCGGCCTCGGCACGCCGCTGACGCTGGACAGCGCCGAGCTGGTCGTGCGCAACCGCAAAACGGGCGAAGAAACGCGCTGTGCGCTAGGCGGATTCAACACGGGCAAGCTCACCACCTACGGGCAGGTTACCCTAAAGGCGACGGTCAAAGAGGAATTGGCAGACTGCGACCTCGGCGTTGCCGTGACCCGTGCGCGGAGCACGGGCGATTATAGGATCCGCTGCGCAAACAATATCCCGTTTGCGGATGGGGTAAACTGGATTCAGTAAGCATACCGCCTACACCGCAAACTGTAAGCCGGTCAAGGCTCAAAAGAAGCCGCCGCATGGAACAGTGCATCCATGCGGCGGCTTCTATTGCATCCCTATTGTTTTTTGCATGGTCATGCCGTATCAGACAAACGTGTAGGCTTTTACAAGCTGCCGGTAGGTGCTACCGGAACCTCATAGCAGGTCATTTTTCCATCTTTTTTGACAGCAACATAGCCTGCTCTTTCTAAATCGCCGCACAGCCCCAGCTCCAACTGGGTATTGCCGTTAACCTGTAGCAACAATGTATACAGAGGCAGAGAAGGGTTCATTTTAACCTCCCAGCTCTCCCCCGTCGGCGTCCATACCTTCTGCTGTACTGCCGCAAGGACGGGGTTCATCTCCTCCCGCGTCTTCAGCTCATGGGTCTTTCCCGCTTGTTTATCCGGTGTCATGCTGACGTTGGCGCGGTAAACAACGCAATCAACGGCCTGCGCCTGTTTCGCGGAGAGCAGCGTAACCGCCTGCGCCGTCCCTTGTGTGGGCGTAGAATCCGGCGCACGCACAGACGGCGCGGCGCTCTGGCTGACGGTCTCTGTGGATGCCGGACGCGTTTGAGTTGGTTCAGAACTTGCCTCCTGTAAAACGGGCTCCACCGCGCTACCGTCGGAGGAAGCTCCGCCGTTCCCGGTTCGCCCTGGCAGGCCGCGCAGGCCAGCAAAAGACAAGCGCATATTACGATTACCGATATTTTTTTCATGACTAAATTCACCTGCTTCCTACTGTAATGCATAGAGCGTTTCAAAAGCGCCTATCGCTTCCGTGCCTCCCGCGTAGTATTCCGTAAAGACGCGATAGTAATAACGGCCTGTTTCAATTTCATAATAGGGCTCGCCACTCTGTTCCTTCACAGCACTTCCGTCACGCCTGTCCGCCACCACCTGTGCGGCTTGGGCGAATGCGGATTGCCGTGCCTGCCCTGTAACCTGAGGTGGCAGGGACCCGCTGCGCGCGGCAAAGCGCAGTGACAGCGGCGCGGAAACTGTATTGTCATAAACCCGGTCGGCCCGGCCGTTTTGGAAGATAACGGTATAGCCGCTGTCCGTGATAAAAGCGCCCGTTTTCTTCGTGTAATCGATCACAAAGTCTTTACCATTCTCACTTGTAGGCGTGCATTCCACACGATAGTCGGAGACGTCAAAGCCCGGAATCTTCTCCGCCATCGCCTCCGCTAGCAAGTCATACGAAAGGGTGGTATACGTCGCCTGAAGCGGAGAGATTGCAATTTGCCGCTGCTCAGGGAATTCTTCCTGAAGCGAAGCGGGGGCTGCGGCTTTGCTCTTTTTGATCACTTGGCTTCCGTTTCCATAAAGCGTATGGTTTTTGATATCGTTATCTGCATAGCTGAACTGGTCGGCATAAGCGACCGCATTCGTGATGGTATGGCCAAGCGCCAAACGGTTTTGGAACCGCTTCTGCCATTCAAATGCTGAATTTGCCCCAATAGTTACCCGCCATCCTAACACGGCATTTGCGCCCCTGTCCCTCGTCGTTGTGCAGAGGTTGATTCCCGAACCATCCCCATTGCTTGCTGTTAAGCACGCATCATAGATCACCAACTTTGTATTCGACAAAGAAAAGTTTCGAATATCAACCGCATTTCCGGATGCGCCATAGCCGTCATGCAAAGATAAATTATTGGGCAAATAAATACCATCTTGCGAACCATGCGCTGAAAAATACAAAATATCACTGTTTAAAACATACGAGCTGTTCAAATAGCTATAGGTCGGATTCGTACTGTACCAGGAAGAATACCCGCACAGCCCAAAATAATCGCACGCGGAGCGCACATCGTCACCGTTGTGAAATTCCCCGCCGATCGAGTAAGCCCGGCCCGCAACAGCCCCCGCGCTGATAACAGCCGAAGCCATCAGAACGACCGCCATGCACAAAGCAAATATCTGCTTTTTAAGCCTTGTTTTCATTTTCACCATTCCTTTGTTGTTTCTAACTCCCGATTGCGGCCATGAAAAACGGAATGAAACATGGGACTCTCCTCCTTCCTATATTCTCCATTCATTCTTTTTAACAGAAGCGTACAGCAATTTTTAGGCAAATCATATTTTCTATAAATTCCATTCTCTG